>Ga0209284_10000233_pt1 | contig 89316 bp, 53 predicted proteins | sample FRY03_FD_187211 | JGI IMG/M metagenome (GOLD analysis project Ga0209284, IMG submission 187211) | Freshwater microbial communities from Lake Fryxell liftoff mats and glacier meltwater in Antarctica - FRY-03 (SPAdes) (version 2) | ecosystem: Environmental > Aquatic > Freshwater > Ice > Glacier... | reverse complement strand
CCATTATGGATGCGGGGGCGTAATAGCTGCTCTTAATGACAGTAGATTTGGATTGATTGATAACTGGTTGCGCCATGTGAAGGATGTTAAGGAAAGGCATGGCCACCATATCAGCTTACTTAAAGATCAAAAACAAAAAGAGGATTGTTTGTGTGAGCTTAATGCGATCGAGCAGGCGATCAATGTGTGCCAGACTACGATTGTGCAGGATGCTTGGCTGCGAGGCCAGAATTTAACCGTTCATGCGGTTATTTATGGATTAATAGATGGCAAGTTGAAAGACTTGGGCTTGAACATAAGTAATTTGAATGAGATGAATGCGAATTATTTGAATGCCCTAGCGCTTGAAGGTATTGGGGTGAAGGATTTCACAAGGCTGCCCCATATTGTGGAATAATGGAAACAATAGGCTGGGCCATTTTAGCTCAGCTAGCACTTTTTGTACTTCAGGAAGCAAAAAATTAAGATTGATAGGATGGTTAGCACCACTAAGAAATCGATTAGTGTGAATTCACCATTATTCTTAATAACCATGCGGAATGTTCAGAAGATATTATGAACATTGCTACTAAATTGAATTTGAATTTATGCAATGATAAAGAATTCGAGCAACAATTAAGTTGTTTAAGGTGGAAAAATAACCCCCTAGACCTTGGATAATCACTCCTATAGTATTACGAGATGAATAAATCACTGCTTTTTAATTCGATTTTAGCTTTGCTGGTTTTCTTAACCGGTTTGCTGATGACCTTTTACGCCTTGGCTACCCCAAAACTTTTTGGTTCGGAAACAGCTAGGCTTATCTTTACTGAAATTGCAATATTTCTTACGATTTTTGGGTTAGTTTGTTTCGCAATCACCTTTATTGCTCGATCGAAGCGATTTTAATTCTTCTAGTATAAATTGATGTTGTTCACCTCTATAACAAAATAGTCGTTTGATCTTGATTAGGTATCGGAAAAGCTGCTGGATACTTATGGAATAGGCTTGGTAAAAAAGTCTTGATCGCGCTCAGATTTTGTCGGGTTGCGGGTCACCTTTTAATGCATTGTTTTGAATAGGTGTTGCGCACTTTCATTTCTGAGTTCATGCTTGTTTAAAGGTGTGGGCTTTCTTGTATAAACTTTGCGAAACCATTTCACCCATGGTTTATTTTGTCTTATACTGAACAAATAAGGTTTTCATGGCTATATGGGAAAATTCATCATGTTACGATTCCTCAGTTTTGTAGGTCAACTTTTGCTGGTGTTTGTAGTTGCAAAGAATGCAAATGCACAAACTTCAATTCCCGATACCCAGAACCCAAAAGATAAACTTTCCACCCCTGAAGAGGCATTGAAAAGTATCAAACTACCCCCCGGCTTCAAGGCGCAAATGTTTGCCCACGAACCCGAGGTCATTCAACCTATTAACATGACTTTTGATGCCCGGGGCAGACTTTGGATCAGCGAATGCCTGACCTATGCAGAGAGCAAAACCAATTTCGATCTTACTCTAAAAGATCGAATCGTGATTTTAGAAGATACCGACAATGATGGTGTTCATGACAAGCGCACGGTGTTTTGGGATCAGGGCCATCATCTTACCAGCGCTCTTCCCGGCTTTGGTGGTGTCTGGGCGCTTTGTGCACCTAATCTGCTTTTTATTCCTGACCGCAATGGCGATGATAAACCTGATGGCGAACCTGAAATTATCCTCAATGGGTTTGATAACGACAGTATCAGGCACAACATTGTCAATGGGCTTGCCTGGGGCCCAGATGGATGGTTATACGGCAGGCATGGAATTACTACCACCTCTTTTGTTGGCACTCCTGATACCCCTGCGAGCAAGCGCATTCCCATCAACTGTGGCGTTTGGCGTTATCATCCTACTAAAAAGATCTTTGAGGTTGTTAGCAGAGGCGGGACTAACTCCTGGGGGCTTGATTGGGATGCCAATGGCAATTCTTTTTTCATCAATACGGTGATCGGCCATTTTTGGCACTCTATTCCAGGGGCCTATTTAAAGCGTATGTTTGGGGAACACTTTAACCCCCGCCTTTTCGAACTGATTGACCAACATGCGGATCATTATCATTGGGATCGTGTTGAAAATTGGAGCGATATCCGAAGTAAAGGGGTTACCCCTACCACCGATAAAGCGGGTGGTGGACATGCCCATTGTGGCTTCATGATCTATCAAGGCGATAACTGGCCAGATGCTTATCAAGGCAAAGCCTTCACCGTTAATCTTCATGGCAGACGAATCAATTCCGATCGCATTGAACCAAAGGGTAATGGTTTTGTTGCCAAGCATGAACCCGATTTCATGCATGTCGGCGACCTGTGGTTTAGGGGGATTGAGCTTTGTTATGGTCCGGATGGCGGGGTTTTTATCATTGATTGGTCTGATGTTGGGGAATGCCATGAAAACGATGGTGTGCATCGCAATTCTGGTAGGATTTACAAAATCACTTATGGAGACATGAAGAAAAAACCCACTGCAGATCTTTCCAAAATGAGTAATCTGGAACTTGTCGAGTTTGTTTCAAGTGCGAATGAATGGCAATTTCGTCAGGCCCGAAGGATCTTGCAAGAGCGTGCTGCTTCGGGGATGAAGATGATGGATGCAGAAGAAAAACTTAATTCGACATTTGTAAAGGCGAAACAATCGAATCATAAGTTGCGTTCTTTATGGATGCTTTATGCAATTTCAGCGTTGGATGGGAAAAAGATACTTGCGCTGTTGGATTCGGAAGATGAACAGGTAAGGTCGTGGGGGGTTCGTTTTTTGATAGATGAGGAAAGTGTTTCTGGGGAGGCGCTTTTAGCATTAGAAAAACTTGCCCCTACTGAAAAGTCGGCATTGGTCAGGTTGTATCTTGCGAGTGTTTTGCAAAAGGTTCCTGTGGGTTCAAGAGGAAATCTTGCGCTGGCACTTGCTTCTAGGCAGGAAGATAAAAATGATCATAACCAGCCACTAATGCTTTGGTATGGAATTGAGCCCACGGTAAGTATGGATCCTTCTTTTGGGGTAAAACTTGCGAAGGCTAGCGCTATGGGTAAGCATCGCACCTTCGTTGCCCGGGTTCTTGCGGAAGAAATCGATTCAAATCCCAAGGCGATGAATGAGCTTTTGCTTTTGGCGGGCTCCCTCGAAATCGGCAGGCAGAAGGAAATTGCGCTTGGCTTGCAAGACGGCTTGCGAGGCCGAAGGAAAGCGAAAGCCCCCGAAGCTTGGAATACATTTGCTGAAAGGCTTGCTGCTTCGAAAGATGCAGATGCAGTTAAGTTGGGGCGTGAAATTGCAATTGTGTTTGGAGACGGCAGAGCTTTGGATGAGGTGATGAAAATTGCAAGCGATAACAAAGAAACTGCGGGTGCAAGGCTTGCTGCAATTTCAACCTTGGTGGAAAATAAAGCAAAGGGAATCGAGCAAATACTTCCTAAATTGGTGAACGACCGAAGTGTTTCCGAGGGTGCAATTCGAGGGTTGGCTTCCTTCAATCTTGCGGAGACGCCGAGGTTAATCTTGAGCCAGTTTGGAAGGTTGGATCCTGCTTCTAAGAAAGCTGCAATTGATACTCTTTGTTCCAGGCCTGCCTACGCTACCGAGCTTTTGAAAGCTGTTGCCGATGGCAAGGTCCCCCGTGATGTGATTACTGCTTATCATGCAAGGCAGATAGCTGCATTTAATGATCCTGCGCTTAATGTAAAACTTTCTGCAACTTGGGGAGAAGTCAGGATTCCCACTGAAAAGAAGAAAGAGCAGATTGCGAAGTTGAGAATGCAGTTGGAAACTCCCAACAGCGAAAAGGTTGACCTAGTGCAAGGGCGCTTGTTGTTTCAAAAGGTATGTGCAAACTGTCACGGATTGTTTGGCCAAGGAGGGAACCTTGGGCCCGACCTTACAGGTTCGCAACGGGCAAATCTTGAGTATCTGCTTGAAAACATCTTAGAGCCCAATGCAACGGTTGCTGCAGATTATCGTATGTCTGCGGTAACGCTGAAGGATGGCAGATTACTGACCGGGTTGGTTTTTAAGAGGGCGAACAAAGCTGTGGAAGTGGTTGGGCCGACCGAGAAAAAAACCGTCCTTGCTGAGGATATTGAGTCCATCAAACCTTTGAATGTTTCCCCCATGCCTGAAAACTTACTTGAAGCTCTGAAGCCTGCGGAAATCCGAAATCTATTCGGCTATCTCCGGAGCCCGGTGCAGGTGCTTCTACCAAAATAGTTTAACCTAATGACAAAAATTAAAGTAACCACAGGCATCGATGTTTTGATCGCAGATGGCTTTTCGTGCCTGAAGGGCAAGCGTGTTGCATTACTCACGCACGCCCCCGCCTGCGATTTTTTACTAACATCTACGCTGCAACATTTTATGCATCATTTGTAAGGTGGCTTGAAGGTGGTATTCACTCCTGAGCATGGCTTTTTTGTTAGCGTTGTTCTGATCTGGGAATTTTCTAATTGACATTGCTTGTTCTCCTTCGAGGGTTTGAAAACTCCAAGGCCCATACCCCGCAAGAAGGGTTTTCACCGAACGGTTACTGTTATAGTGCCTAACTAGTTTCTGCATCTGAGGTTATGGGCGGGCTTGCCCAACCCCCCTAAACCAGATCGCATTGCACCTTGACAGGGGGATGCGATCTGCTAAAAAGCCTTTCAATCTTGGGAGGCAGCTATATGGCCTGCCACCAAAAAAGTCCACAGAAGGGGAAGGTTGGTGATGCGGGATAGGTTTAAGAAATATAGTCTGGGATTTTTTATAACCATGGCTTTATGCTTGGGGGCAGGTACATCAATTGCCCAACCACCCGAGGTTGCGAAAAAAGAGGAACCCAAGGTTGACGAGGGTGACCCTACCTTTTTTTATCGGTTCTCACAGTTCTTGATTCCCAAACCAGAAGTGACCTTTAAAAAGCCAAACATTCGAGCGCCAGGCCCCGACTCTGCCAATTTTCCAAATAGCCCTTACACGCTTCCTAAAGGAATGGTTTATTTTGAAACAACCCCCTCTGTTGCGGGCAAGTCGAGTGGCAATCCACGAACTTATACCACTCCTACTTTGATCCGATATGGATTAACCGATGATGTTGAATTTCGTTTGTTTACCAATTCGTTAACCGTGGAAAGTGTACCCAATAGGGCAGGATTTTCACCCGTTATTTTTGATATGAAGATTCATTTTTGGGATGAAAACAAAGATTTGTATCTACCTGCTGTAGGCATGGAAATTTTGCTTCAAAGCACCTTTGGGTCTAGCTTTTTAAATACAGGGGTTCAGCCCAGCGTGAATCTTTTATTCAGCAAAGATCTTATTTGGGATACGGTTTTAGAGGCAAGTGTGGGCTTACAAAGTGGCGACATAGGTCTACCTACTACAGGGGATAGCTATGAAATGACCGTGCAAGGTGATTTAACCACCAAAGTTACGGAAAGAATATCCTTGTTTGTTCAGACTGCTTACAATGGATCGGTTGATCCAAGGTTTGCAAATAATATTTTAGTGGGGGTTGGTGGGCTTTTAAATCTTACTGAAACTATAACGATTTATGGTAGTTATAATGCCAGCGTTGTAAAAACCCTGCCCCCTTACTTCACCAATTTAGGTGTTGCTTTCGCCTTCTAAAAGAATGTTTATTTCTGACTACTCCAATAAACAGTGGATTCATAAGTAGCAGAAAGATCAATTCGAACATCATCCACCATGTCGAGTGGATAGGTTACGGTTGCTTTGACTTTGTCACGGTCAAGAAGGTTTACCAGTGCGCCTGCAGATACTACAATTTCAGCACACAGCCAGCGAGTGCGTTCATCATAGGTGGTAGCAAGGTGTTTTTCCTTAATGCCTCCACGGTGCCTGAAATAAGTACCTTGTAATAAAAGTCTCCACATCGCATAGCGCTTGCCATCCTGAGCGTAGGCAAAGTTGGTAAGGATTTCAGATTCTTGTTTCGTAAGTTCTCGCTTTGCCTGCCTAACTTGAATGCTACCCTTGAAATTGTTAAGCCTAGGTTCGAGATCGAGCAGATAAACATATAGCGTATCATCTGGCCCGGATTCTAAAACTGCAAAGGTGCCATCGGTCTTCTTGAAAACAATGCCCGCATGGAAAGGTGGCCCGGTACCTGCGATTTTATAAAGCTTTTCCCAGAAAGGGCTCATGTCGTCGAAAAGCAGGATGTCGCCTTCCTTGGGTGTGTAGGTTCGGGAAGTTTTTTCAACCTTGCCCTTTGAGTCGCTTGTTTGATCCCAAAGATACCCAAATGATTGTTGGCTTGGTTCAGCATAAACTGCGGAAGCAGTTAAAAAAGTTGCTAAAAATATTGAGCCAATGCTATTGATCACGATAAAAAGCCTCCTATCCATGGAGATAAAACTTACAATATTTAATCGACAGTAAAATGCATTTAGCCAAATCTAAATCGATAGAATTATTTGCATAAATGGTGATTAAGTGCGAAGAAAAAGCCTTGTATTGATTATGCTTGCTAGATCTGATTATGCTAGTTGTATCAAATATGCGTTTAATTATTTTTGGTAGCCAAACTTACCTTTCAAATACCGATCACCCATTTTCCCATAATTGATGGAATCAAATCCAAGCAAAGGCCTGATAAATCCTGGGAAAATCGCATCTCGCTGGCGTTTCAATATTACCTTCATTACAATTTCCATGCACTTTTCTAAAGGCCATAATCTGAAAGGCAGTAAGGGAGTTTTCTCAAGAACTTTGCCATCCCCTCCTAAGATTTGCTGCCTTAAAGGGGTATCTATAAACCCTGTCGAAATGACACCAATATGCACGCCATCGCAGTCCACTTCCATCCTGACGCTGTCCAATAACCCCTGCAATGCAAATTTACTTGCCCCATAGATCGAATATTCAGGCACCCCTCTTCTTCCGGTAAGGCTGCTCATCGCAACAAAGCTGCCCTGAGTTACTTTTATAAAGGGAAGTGCATGATGAAGCAGATACAAGACACCAAAGAAATTCACTTTCATTAGGTATTCGATCGCATCGATTTTTGATTCTTCAAAGGGTGCCCGCATAGAAACACCCGCAGCAGCAAACACTAGGTCAATTCTTCCAAATTTTTCAATCGTGCCCTGTACCAACTGCTTTACCTGCTGTTCCTCTGAAACAGATGCAGGAATCAAAAAAGGGGGAATTGCTGAGGCTGGAAATTCTTTTTTTGCTTCTTCTAGCTTGGGCAGATTCCTGCCCGAAATAACCACAGTATAGCCAAGTGCGGAAAGTTTCTTGGCTGTAGCAAGGCCGATTCCCGAGGATCCCCCTGTAATCAGCGCAACTTTTCCCGCATTTTTTGACATGCTTTTATCCCGCCATCATTCTATATAATTAATCAAATCTTTGCTTTCACTTCGGACTATATTCAAAATGAGTATAGACGAGATTAAAACCAATGGGGTGATTATATGACAGTAAAGCTGAAACTGCTTGGGATTATCATCCTACTTTTGCAAACCTTGTACCTTGCGGCCCAGCTTCCAAATGTGCAGCAACAAATACAGGAGGCTTCAAAGATTTATGAACAAGCACTTACCCAGAAAAATGAACCTTTGTTGAAATCCATCCTTGCGGATAACTTCATCTTGACCACAGCGACAGGCAGGATTCTCACCAAAAAAGACATGCTTTTAAATCTTAAAAAGGAGGGAACGAAATATGATAAGTTTGAATCTTCCGAAGTGAGAATCGAAGTCTTAAATGATGCTGCAATAGAAACAGGCAAAGTGCATACCGTGGGAACCCGGGCTGAAAAGAAAATTGCAGAGACTACCCGCTATACCGATTTTTGGGTCAAGATTCAGGGCAAATGGCTCTTACTCGCAGAGCATTCTTGCTTTATTACCAATCCTTAACTTTATTTCTTTTTTGTGGTCGTCTTGGTTTTCGAGGTATTTGCAGAGCCATTCGACCTCCCCAAGCCATCTTGAAACTTTACCGAACTACCCGAAGTTGATGCACTTCCTGTTCGCCTTCCCAATTCATCATGAAATGTAATTTCGCCCCCTGATCTTTTGGCTTCGCCCTGCCTGCGCCCCAAATGATCGTAGAATGTAACTTTATCTTTGCTCATGTTTGCATGACCATCGCTGCGACCTATTGCATCACTGAAACGAATGCTATCGCCTGAAATGGTGCCTTTGCCAATGGTTCTGCCCCGCTCATCGTGAAAAGTAACCGAGTTGCCAGACCATTGCGCCCGCATGGAAGTACGGCCCAAAGCATCTTTTAAAGTGGTGGGCTTATCAGATGAAAGAAGCCCAACAGCAGCAGCCTGCTTAACCTGTTCATCAAGGCCCTCGGCTCCAAAGGGTATCAGCAAGGTGAAAACCAAGGTTGAAATAAACATGTTTACTAAGTTCCTTAAGATTACCTAAATTGAACTCTTACGAGTTATTCGTTTAAAAGAGAATATTATTTCAAAGAATCCATTTTTAATCGATTCGGGAATTCAGTATATTAGGTCATAAGTATTATTGAATTCTTGTTTTAAGGAGAATAGACATGAAATTTTGGATTCTATCTGCCCTGGCTTTTTTGGGCTTGGTAATTGGTATGAACAGTGCCGGTTTGACTGGGAAAAGCGATGCAGCTGCTGATAAGCCTTTAATGGTTTCCCATGATGTTTTCTTTTCTTTGAAGGAAGGCTCTGCCGAAAATAAAAAGGCGTTAGTGGAAGCTTGCCATAAGTATTTGAAAGGTCATCCAGGCGAAGTATTCTTTAGCGCGGGAGTTTTAGCAGATGATTTGAAGCGCCCGGTTAACGATTTAAACTTTGATGTTGCTTTGCATATTGTTTTTAATGACAAGGCTAGCCAAGAAAAATATCAGGATGCACCGCGTCATCTTGAATTCATTGATAAGAATAAATCCTTATGGAAAAGTGTTCGAGTTTTTGATTCCTATGTTTCCAAGTAACTAAGAAAGAGTTTGAGCAATTATGAAAATTAAATCCATGGTATTTGCGTTGGCCTTGGGTACCACACTCGGTGCGGTATCGGTTGGTCATGCGATTGATCGCGAAAACGGTTTGCTTAAAAAGATCTTCAACCGTCGTGCCTCTAACAATGTGAAAATAACTGAACCCACCAAAGAACCTCCGGTGGTTGCACCGGTGAATCCTGAACCAGCGAGCAAGGAAGCCAAAAAGTTGCCTGTTGGGCAACTCAACACGGTTAAAGAAAATGCAATTACCAACACCCTTAGCAGCGAAGAAAAACGACCGAACCGCCAACCGAATGAAAATGCAATTATCAACACCCTTAGCAGCGAAGAAAAAGCACTTGGCTTTGAGTTGATCTTTAATGGCAAAGATTATCAAGGTTGGGAAAATAAGGGCAATTGGATTGTTGAAGAAGGCGCAATCGCCCGTAAAGATAAGGGCGGAGATATCGCTTACACCGCCAAGAAGGTTCCCGATAATTTTGAATTGCGTTTTGAATGGAAGGTTGGCAAAGGAAGTAATAGTGGCATCTATTACCGCCCAGGCCAGTATGAATACCAGATCCTTGACAATAAGGTTCATAACGATGGAAAAAATCCTCGTACCAGTGCATCTTCACTTTATTACTGCATGCCCCCCTCTAAAGATGCCACTAATCCTGTGGGTGAATGGAACTCCGGCCGTATTGTTTGCAAAGGTACCGTAATTCAACACTGGCTGAACGGGGTTAAAGTGATTGATTTTGATTACAAAGACGCTAAGTATGCTTGGGAAGTTGAGTTGCTTAAAGTTCGTGGTGCCAATTTGGATGCTCGGGGCGCCAACTTTCGTATTCAAGATCATGGCGATCCTGTTTGGTTCCGCAGTGTTAAGCTTCGCGAATTGAAGGATTCGGATCAGCTTGACAAAACACCGGTGCCACCAGTGAAGATTGCAGAAGAAATCGTGAAGCGCGAACAGGCATACATTGATAGTTCAAAGAAGAAGAAGTAAGTCTTAAAGGTTATAGAAATAAGAAAAGCCTGGGAGGATTTAATCTTCTTCCCAGGCTTTTCTATTGGTTTTGAATCAATGTTCGTTTTTGATTATTCTGCCTTAGGTTTAGCTTCAGCTTCAGGCTTAAGTATTTCCACATCCTTCATTGCTACATCGGGCAATTCATAAGAGCTATGCATTATTTCAAGTTCATCATTTACAAGGTCTGGGCTGATAATGCCTTGAAGGATTTGCACTGCAAAGATTTCCTGCAGTGCATCTTCAAACTTCACAAATGCAACGACTTGCCCAGTCTGGATATTAATAACCCAAATGCCGCTATTGCGTTCAATGTTTTCTTCCGTGATAGGGATGCCGCTGAATACCGCGGTTTCCCTCACTTGAGATAAACCTATAAAGGCAAGGGGGCCATAAAAATCCAATCCCCGGGTGAAGCCAGGAACCTTTGCGATAGCCTCATGTTTGCCAGTTTTAGGATCTACAATAGAGAGAGTACCTTTTCCGGATTCGAGCACCCAGAGTTGCCCATTATGCCAGCGGGGTGAATGGGGCATGGAAAGATTACGGGCAATGATTTCGCCGCTTGGCACATCCATCAATATGCCGCCATCTTTTTTGTTGGCCCGCCATCCGGTGGGGGTGTTTGTCTCGCCAAGGGCGGTTACATATTTCGGCTTGCCATCGACCATTCCCATGCCATTGAGATGGCAGCGATCATTGGGAGAATATCCGGTGATGAAAGGTGGTTTCCAGCGGGGAACAAAGCTGTTGACATTGTCCAAGGTGCACAAGCATGAAAAACGGGTGTTTACAACCCAAAGTTCATTATTGTTGCCATAGGCCATCTCGTGCACAAGGATATCGCCTGTGGTATGGGAATCGCGGGGCATATAGCAGGCATCAACTTTGCCAAGGGGTTCGCGTTTCTGCGCCACTGCTGGCATATTGCGGTAGTGGGAGATATGCCCAGATGTGCCAATAGAAAGGATTTGATGATTGGCAGCCAGACCCATGGGGGAATCAAATGCCCGGAAGTGGGTGTTAAGTTTGTCCCCCTGCGGCCTGAGAAAAACCAGTTTCCCGGCCTGATAGGTGGTTATCGCTAGTGAAGAGTGAATCTCACTTAATATTATGGGGAAACTTTCGGTATGAATGCTCCTTAGTGGTGGCAGTTCATTAGCATCGTTTTCAGGCGTGGATTCGGGTTGTTTTTCACTTTGTTGTTTGGTGGTCAAGCGAGCCCCCTGTAAATAAGTCCAAGAAAATTAGATAATAACACCTTATCGAATAAGGCCTGAGATGCAAAGATTGTTATCAAAGCGAAGAATTACCTAGAGTCTTTTTTGTTCGTAGCTTTGCCAGCTTTATTTCCTTTGGTTTCATTGCCATTGGTGAAGGGGGGATGTTCAAAGGGCACGGGTTTTGAAGTGACCCTAGGGTCTTTTGCATCGGTGAGCGATTTCATCAGTTGAGCTGAAAGACGAACCTTGGTTTCAGAATAGCTGGGATTAAGTGCTACATTATTGATTTGATCAGGGTCGTTTGCAATATCGTAAAGCTCTTCCGCAGGGCGTTTCCCGAAGGTGAAATCATAGAGCCATTTCCATTTTGGATCATTGCGATGATGCACAAGCCAAGCTTTGGTGGGGCTGGCATCCATGTCTGCAAATGCGGTGTAGGTGTTATTCTGCAGACTGTTAAAATCAGGGGTCTCGGTTTCTGTGATATTTTTTGCGGAGCCCAGTGGCATGCGATCAGGTTCGAAATTACGGATGTAAACAAACTCGGGGGTTCGCAGCGCCCGCATTGGGTAGGGAAGATTCCCCTCTCTTGCAGCGCCTACATGTCTTTCTCTACCGGTGATTACCCAGTTTCTTGTTGTATCAATCTGGCCCTCTTTTTCAGAACGCAGAAGAGGTAGTAGGGTTTTTCCATACAAGCCTTCCGGCGGTTTCACTCCTGCAATTTCCATGAAGGTGGGTGCGAGATCGGGCAGGCTTACAAAGTCGTTAATGATTCTACCCCCTTTGCCCCCAGGTACTCTTGCAACCATGGAGACGCCCACACCATGATCATAGAGGTTGCATTTTCCTGAAGGCACGCCAGGCATGCCGTGGTCGCCGCTGATGATGATAAGGGTGCGATCAAGCTGTTTCTTTTCTTCAAGTTGTTTAAGCAGAACGCCCACATAGGCATCGACCGCTTGGCATTCGCCCAGATAATCTGCGACATCTTCACGGATTTCGGGAACATCAGGAAGAAACTTAGGGAGTTTACCCTGAAGGGAATCGGGCTCAATGTTCCAGAGTTTTTTTCCAGAGCCTTTTACCCAGGTGCGGTGCGTAGTGGTCACGCCAAGGAAGTAATGCCAAGGTTTACCCTGTTGGTTTGCAGCAAAGAAGTCTTCAAAGTTTTTGTTGATTTGAGAGAGAATTTCTTGGCGGGCTTGTTCGATTGAAGCACCTTTTTCAATGCGGGAGGTAACTTCCTCGGAGAAGTTATTAGGCGCCTTCCCTGCTTTTTCGTAGGCGTATTGTTGGCCGCCGAAAGGCGCATCTGCAGGGGTTCCTGGGCTCCAGACCTTGTACGATTTGCCAATGTGGTAACCCCTATCGCGCACCATCAAGGGATAGGTTGGAATGGAAGAATCCCAGATTGCCCCATTAAGAATTGCTCCACGGCCTGTGTTAAAAAAGTATCTTCCCGAAAGCATTGAACTTCTACATGGGGTGCAGGAGGGAGAATTTACAAAGGCGTTTTTAAACAACACCCCTTCCCTTGCAACACGATCGATATTCGGAGTTTTGATCACCTCGTTGATGGTTGGCCTGCCATCGATTCCCTTGTAGCAACTGGCATAACGCCCATAGTCATCCGCAAAGATAAAAAGGATATTCCAGCGTGGTGCAACTTCTTCTGCCTTGATGATCGAGTTTAAAAGCAGCATGGCAAGAATAGAGAGTAAGAGTTTTTTGAAAGGTTTCATAACTGTGCCCAATGGGTTTAAAAAAATGATTGAACACAGTTTAACCCCAAGGCTGGGTCAAGTCTAGCTAGGAACATCGCAGGTGGGGAAACCAATTGTGAACCTTAGCGTGCATATTTCATGTTCGTTCAATAAAAACTCTTCTTGCGGGGCATGTTAGCCTTGAAGTTTTCAATAACTCAAGTGAGAACAAGCAGTGTCAGTTAGAAGAAATCTCAGAATAGAGCAACCCTGTCGGGATATTCTGACAATGTTTTTCATTATTCTTGCAGAGAAGTTCCACATACTTTTGACTATAGAGTAATTCAAAATCCTAAATATTAGAGTCCGAACTTACCTGATACTTTTCAAAAAATTCTAATTATTATTAATTTGACACCACACCCATAAACTCTGACAATTTAATCTGCAATGTGGCTATTTTACTCTCCTATAGTTAGTTGAATCAACAAAAAGCCGATTGTGGTTTTGACTAGCTTCCTAAAATGAAGCAACCTCTTATGAAGAATATTTTAATCATTTCATTCATTCTTTTACTTGCCTTTAATTCTTGGCTTCAAGCAGATGTCTTGATCACCGAATTAAAAGACCGCATTGAGGTAAAAATCGATGGCGAGGTTTTCACAGAATGGCGCCACAAAGAATGGGCTTCACCTTACCTTTACCCTGTCATAGGACCTAATGGGGAAAATATCACACGCCATTTCCCCATGAAACTTGGAGCAAAAGGCGAAGAGCCTGACCATCCTTGGCATCGTTCGATCCGGTTTTCCCACAGCGATGTAAATGGATTCAATTTCTGGTGGGCCCCGGGAAAAGAAAAGGCAGGGCATACTGCAGAAGTCAAACTGGAAAAAATTGAAACATTAACCTCGGGCAAAACTGGCGAGATGATTTTCTGGAATCAATGGCTTGGCGATGGCAAATTGGTGTTGCGTGAGAAAGTTCGGCTTTACTTTATCCCTCTTGATAACCGACAACTCCTGATGGATTTCGACATCGAACTCCACGCACCCAACAAAGCAGTTCTCCTTGGCGACAAACGCGATGGTGGCCTTTTGGTAAGAGTTGCAGGCACCATGAAAGTGGAGGACGAAAAAGGAACAAAGTTCGATGGCACAATCATCAACAGTCGAGGGGACAAGAACAGAGACACCTGGGGCAAACGAGCAGAATGGGTTGATTATTTTGGCCCCGATACTACCGGCAAAACAGTCGGCATCGCCATGTTTGACCATCCAGGAAACCTTAGATTCCCCACACACTGGCATGCTCGAACTTACGGGCTTCTAACTGCCAACCGTTTTGGAACTGACCACTTTAAAGGGAATTACAATGATCATAAAACCCTATCCTGCAGCCCTTCCGGAAACAATTGCCCTGCTTGCGCCTCGCATAGTGGCGACCATTTAATTCCTGCAGGCACAAGCATTAATTTACGCCATCGCTTTTATTTCCACCACGGCGACTCAAAGACTGCGAAAGTCGTTGAGAGATACAATGAATATACCGTAGACAAACAACTTGGCCTCAAGAGGATGAAGGCACTGGCCCAGGATCGAAAGTGGAAAGACCTGATCGAACAATTCTCAATGGAGAATTTCAACAACTGGATTGACGAAACACCCACCATCAAAAGTGAAGCTTATTATTTGCGAGCCCAAGCCTATTACTTCACCAAAAATGGAAAAGATGCAGATATTGATTGCAAAGCAGGGCTAGCGCTTGATCCTAGGAACGAACTGCTTTTGCTCACCCTGGCTGACAATTATGCCAACAATCTCAATGATGAGGAACAGGCACTTGCCGCCTATCGAAAAATCATTTCCCTTACTGGAAAAACAAACGGGTGGTTACCAATTAGCAGTACTCTTGCCATTACTAGAATACTAACCGATCAAGTTAAAACAGATGAAGCTTTGGCTGTGCTTGATCAATATGCGGACAACAAGACCATAGCGCCGGTATGGCGCATCAAAATTCTGCGTGCCTACGGCCACGCCTATGCAGCACAAGGCAAAGAAAAAGAAGCTCTAGAAAAATTCCGTGAGGCGTTACAACTCGAAACAAAAAAATAAAGCAAAGGAGATTGAAAACTTCCTTTGGTATTTAAAAAAGTAATAACCTGATGAAATTAATCTTAATCAGATTCGTCGCATTCTTTTTAATGACTGGCATGATAATCACCACCATCAAGGGAGAGCCCCAATCCCCAGCATCAAAAGAATCACATAAACCTTTGAAAGTATTATTGGTGGGCAACAGTCAGTGTCCCACGATTATCGCAAATCAATTGCTCGAAAAGCTTGCAACTTCCGATAAAGGCGCACCCTCCATCAAAGTAGGTGGATGCATCAAGGGTGGCGCATCATTGAAATCACATTGGGAGGCTGGCACAAACACAGGTTCTGCCCGTGAAATGATTGGAAGTGGCAACTGGGATTTCATCGTATTGCAGGACATTTACAATGTTCAAGAACCTGCTTTTCAACCCTATGCCCGCCTTTTCAATGACTTGATAAAAAAAACAGGCAAGCAAACAATATTGTTCGGAACAGCCTCCATACTTAGCGACTTTCCCAAAGGATTTGAACGCCAGCATCGATTGCATATGAACATGGGCAAGGAACTAGGCGTCTCGGTTGTTGATTCGAGCGAAGCTTACATCAAATACTTTGGCCCCAACCCATCCAAGGAAAAAATGGAAAGCCTTTTCGCAAAAGACAAAGCGCACCCGGGGTTATGGGGGTCTTATCTTTATTCGTGTGGAATTTATAGTGTTTTAACACGGCGAACACCAGTTGGACTTGCCTTTCCTGAAGCCATCCCTGCAGATGTCGCCAAAAATTTACAAGAAACTGCCTGGGCACAGTATAACGAAACAGCAAACAATCTTAAAAAATAATGGAACCCTTGATGAAAAACTTTAATCTACTCTTTGCCCTTTTATTTTCTTTTGTGGCACTTGGTGCGACACCAAAAACATATGGCAACGATGATACTCCAAACTTATTGGCTGGCACCTCGAAGATTGATATTACGCCACCCGAAAAAGATGCAGTTAATTTAACAGGCCAGCCCCTGCGAAAAAGAGATTCTCTTTATGCAAGGGTTGTTGTGCTTAAGGATCAAAAGGTCTCGTTGGCTATTGTTTCTGTAGATTTGATTGTGTTTTCTTCACAAAAAGTCATTTTGGAAGCCCAAAAAAAATGGGGCATTGACCATGTAATTCTTTGTGCAACACATACGCATGCAGCTATGGCTCCCCGGGGACTTTTGATCAAACCTCCCTTTTCTCCCGATTGGACCAGAAATGGGAAAGACCCGGGAACCACGATCGATTGGCCAGCTTTATCTTCCGATCCTTGGTATGCAGACACAGAAGACAAAATAATAACAGCCATTGGCAAGGCAACGAAGAACCTATTCAAAGCCAGACTTATTTCAGGCAAAGGGGCATTTGAAAGCGCTTACATGGCCCACAATAGGCGACTTGTCCGCGATGATGGAAGCGTCGTTGCTATGTGGGAAAACCCCGATAGGCGCCACACAAAACCTGTTGACCCAACTGTGGGTGTCATCCGCATTGACGACCTTGCAGGTAAACCCAGGGCCCTCATGGTTCAATATGCATGCCACCCCGTTACTACAATGAGCGCAGGTATGGTGTCACGAGATTTTCCAGGCGCAATGGTTGACCATATCGAACAGGAGCTAGGTGAAAATTGCATGGGGATGTTTCTTCAAGGGGCCCAAGGCGATCTTGATCCATTTGACCTTCACAATCTAAAAGGGGAAAATAGATTCAACATTGTTCGTATGGCTGGAATATCTTTGGCAAAAGGGGCACTAAAGATTTCATCCACCTTGAAATCAATTCAAAAAACAGAAATCGACACCCTACGAGTTAAGGAAAGTCTCCTTGTACTTGCGTACCGCAATGGCACCAATACCAGCAAGGTTGGAATTCTTACCGTTGTTATTAACAACGACTTGGCATTGGTTGCGATTCCAGGTGAACCATTCATCAGCCACCAAATCGAATTGACTGCAAAATCCCCTATAAAGAACACTTTGATTTTGGGGTTGGCATACCATGGGAAAGGCTCCCCATTTGTTGTGTACATTCCAACCGTGCAAGCCGTTAAAGAGGGTGGGTATGGCGCAACAGAATGCAGTTTTCTTGCCGCCGACGCTGGCGAAAAAATGATTTCAGAAGCGGTACTTTCCATACAAAGCCTACTTAAGCAATAGACCCAACTTTTTCATACGATTAAGAATCGTTAACAGGAAATCAAAATGAATTCTGCACTAAAAGTAATTCAAACAATACAAATTGCAATTTTAACCATCCTGATAGTGTTTATTGTAGGTGGCCAAGGTTTTGGTGCAGAACTTGTTCTGGCATCATCCAACAAAAGCGATTATCAAATTGTAATTCCAAAAGTAAGCGCCTCGCCCTCCATAGGTGAAGGATTACAACAAACCGCAAAATTAATGCAGGCCGCATTTCAAGCAAATGGGTTTATTATCCCCATAACCACGGAAGGCTCTCATGACACCACAAAACCTGCAATCTATCTTGGAAACACAAGTTATGCGAAAGATCAAAATGTTGATATTTCAAAGCTACATGGGTGGGGATATATTCACAAAGCAATTGCAAATAATGTGATCATTGCGGGACGCGATGAACCTGCACCATCAAAACCCATTGAGCCACGCCGCCCTTCCTGGGATAGATTTGGTACCGCAAAAGGTGTCGTTGATTTTCTGCAAAAATATGTAGGCACACGCTTTCTTTATCCCGACCTTGGCCCCTCACAGGCAATTTCAGCTACCGCTAGAATTGACCTGCTGAAAACTCCTGCAATTGAATATCTGAAAATCTCTTCCATCACCGTTCCAGCAAACCTCGACATTATTAAAATACCATCCTTGGAGTTCAACACCGCCCATCCCGGCAGAGGAAGTTTTTACGACATCGCCCACAACCGCTTTCCCATGGTTGACACACTTTTTGGAGGACATACTTACGAAAGGGCGATACCCCGAGAAAAATATAGCGAGACACATCCGGAGTATTTCGCACTCATCAACGGCCAACGAACTGCAACCGCACCTGGAAACGCACAGTATTGCATTTCCAACCCTAATGTCCAAAAACTGATTTATGAAGACATGATCAACTCCATTAACAATGGATTTAAGGCGGTTGACATTGGCCAACCTGATGGTTTTCGTGCGTGCCAATGTGAAAACTGCGAAAAACTATACAACACCGGCAAAGATTGGAGTGAAAAACTATGGCTCTTTCATCAATCACTTGCTGAAAAAATTGAGGTCGAAAAACCAGGAACCCGTGTCACAATTATGTCTTACATTCAGACTGAAAATCCCCCAAAGTCGTTTAAATCATTTCCTAAAAATACCCGCATTCTTTTAACTGGAACAAACGAGGAAGATTTCGCACCCTGGAAGGATTATCAGGTTCCTGCAGGTTTTTCATCATACATTTACAACTGGTGCCCAAACCTTGGCACCCGCTACACCCCAATGCGAACACCACTTTTTGTGGAATCTCAAGTTCGTAGGTTAGTTCGTAATCGTATTGCTTCGGTTTATCGTGATGGCCCAGGTGATCTGTATGGACTTGAAGGTCCTGTTTATTACACCATGGGAAGAATGTTTGATGACTCCATTAATCTTAACGCCAACCTGTTAGTCAAGGAATTCTGCAATGCCTCTTTTGGCAAGGCGTCCGTGCCTATGAATCAATTTTATGACCAACTTTATCATGCGATTGAATTGTATTCAGATTATCTAGGCACCCGGGCACCAGCTTGGGTTTATCACAATATTTACGGCCAGCGAAGAAAACATCTGACAGATCCATTTCAACTAATGGGGTTTCTATACACACCAAATCTTCTGGCATCTATGGAAACCCAACTTTCGAGCGCTGAAAAAATTGCAGACTCTGAAAAAGCGAAAACTAGGCTCGTAGTAGTCCGTAGAGAATTTGATTACCTTAAAGCTTTTGCCCAGGTAGTCCACCTCACTCATGCTTTTCAAATCCGCCCAGACATTAATTCTCGCAACCGTTTGCTTGATTCCATCGATGAAAGAAACACCCTCATCGATTCCTACTTCAACAACAATGGTAAAAACCCAAAAACTTTCGGAGGTTGGGCCTATGTCATGTTTCCACCTGTTGGCCATGATGCAAAGCACCTTAAACTGGCCTACGATGGTTATCAGGAACCGTATTCAAGTTCACCTATGAACTGGGATACCAAGGCTATGAGAAACGCAACATTGCCTGGCGCAAAAAAGCTTTTCATTACAAGCACAAAAGTACCATCTTCTATCACCTTGGACTCTCAAGGATGGAATCTTGTAGAAAAAAACAATTTGAATTCAATCTCACATCAACAAGAATTAAATCAAAAATCAGCATTTAAAATCCTAGTTGATCAGGCCAATCTTTATGTTTTGATAGAAAACCAGCTTCCCAAGGAACAACTAAAAAAGCCAACCACTGATCTAGCCAAAAATGACACCCTGACTCTTTTTCTAGAACCAAATGCTGGGGGCGATATCGTTTATCGTTTCACCGTCAATTTCCTTCAAGATTTAAAACAGGATGCAGCAAAAGGATTTATAAAAAATCCGCTTGACCCCCGGTTTGGTCGCTTTGATCCCGATTGGAATGGCGACTGGGCTTATGCTACAAAGCTTGATCTTAACAACTCGCAATGGGTTGGTTTACTTACCATTCCTTTAAAAACCATTGGTGCTGAAAAACCTGCCCAAGCATCTCTATGGCGTGGAAATATAAGTAGGATTCGAATTAAAGACAAAGACCAACTAGAAAACTCCCAGTGGTCTTTTAGTTCCAGCACCAAAATCCTTGATGACCCAAATGACTTTGGAGAATTTCATTTCAATACTGCAAAGGAAAAATAGAGGGTGGCTTGCAAATTCAATTCACTAAAAGTCTTCGCATCTTTTTTTGGAGTTGCTCATATCCTTGCCTAGAGAAAATAACGGTAACCGTTCGGTGAAAGCGCTTCTTGTGAGGAATATTAGCCTTAGAGTATTACAAACCTTAAGGGTGTACCGGTTCACTTTTTTTGCCAATCAGGGAATCAAATAGCCTGATCTATTTTTCTTTTTTGGCACCTGTTGTTTACCGAACGGATACCATATTTATGAAAGCAATTACTTAGCATCGACCACTTTGATCTTAACTTTTCCCATGACACGAATAACAGGAAGAAGTGGCGCAAGGGTTTGTTGGTCGTGCCAGTTATGGTCTGCAATTTTCAGATGCCCAGGGCCCACTACTCCTTCGCCCAAGGTTGCATCCATTCCGACCCATGCATTTTGCACATAGACTTCAGTCCACATATGAAATCCTAGTTGAGGTGTGCGGGTTTTTGAATCTTCCACATACACCAAACCCAATGCGGTGCGGGAGGGGATTCCTGTTGCCCTGCACATGGCTGCCATCAGCATTGCATGCTGCCTGCAATCGCCTTGAAGATCTTTTGCAATTTGCCCTGCGGTGGCAAACCCGATGGCGCTAGAGCCTTTCATGTTGTCGTAAACAAACCTTTCGATTTTACGCGCCTTCTTTAGTTCATTGGTTTCGTTGCCCACTGCCTTGGCGGTGAGTTCTTTCACCTTGGCATCTGCACTTTCGAGAAAGTAACTCGAATCGAGAAAATCCTTGGCGGGTTGTTTTTCTTCCAGTCCTACATTCCCTAGTACTTTAAGTTCGAACCAACCATCTTCCAGCTTTTTTAGTTTCTGTCTGCCATCTACTGTAAATGCTGAAGCCCCTTCGGTGTTTTCAAGTTTAAACTGGTAGGTGACTTCTTCGCGGTGGTGGACATCGCGGATTTTTTTATCAAGTGTGATCATGGTGTTTAGGCCTATATCGGGAAGCACTGCAAGGTCGCCATCGTCTTTTTGGGCAAACTCCTTGGTGGTGCGATATAGAAAGATGCTACCAATGCCCGGAAGTTCCATCACGGATCGCTTGGGGATGAAATCATCACCTACCCAGGCAACCATTTTGGGAAGTTGAAGGGGGCTGCCAAAGATGGTTACTTTATCTGGTGATACTTCATAGCGCATCAACCGTACTTTTTCACGGGTCGCCTTCGCAGGGTTCTTTTTGTCGGTTTCGAGAAAGTCCACTTCTTCCTTGGGAAAAAGTTCGGCTTGCATGCGAACAGTCTGCATGAGGCTTGGTTCAAAGTTGAGGTAATCGAATTTGGTGCCTGCCTTGGCTTTGTTCAACAACGGGAGTCTTTCCTGTTTGTAGACACCAATGGCCTTGTCGTTCCAATTAAGGGCGCGAGGTTCGGGAACGCCAGGCACTTTCAGCCATAGTTTTCCATCTTTTACTTCGCCCTCTTGAATTGCTTGGCCCTTATCAAGGTGTTGGATCATGCGAAAGGATTTTATTTTACCCTCTTGGTCTTCAACCATTTCGGTATCCATTTTCATTGCGACAACGGATTTATAGCGTTTGAGCATGAGTTGCATTTCGAGTCGGGTTTCAAAAAGTTTCGAACCATCGGGCTGGGTGATTTCTTTTACGATTGAATGGAAGTTGCCGCAGCGAGTTCCTTCGAGGTAGGCTGCATCCCAGTTATCTTGGATGATGACGGATTTTGGTGTTTGAGCTAGGCAAAGTGAGAAGCAAAGAAGAATGGTAGGGATGGTAAGCAGGTATTTTCGCATGGTCGCTCCAGAGTGTATTAGGGCCCGTAGGCATAAGATCATAGTATCTTATTCTTTGCAGCTCACAAGAAAAGTACTGATAAAATCTGGTTAGGAATAGGCAAAAACTATAGGAAAGGAAAAATGCCGCCCATCCTTATTTTAATAACCACTATAATAACCCTATGATACATCCATTGGAAATAACCGAATTTTTAGAGCAATCGCAGGGGCATCTTGCACTCGATGTAAGAAGCGAGGGCGAGTACGACCATGGTTGTATACCCGGCGTAGTTAGCCTTCCTTTGTTTAATAATCTAGAGCGCGAGATTGTAGGAACTGCGTACAAGCAAAAAAGCAAACGAGAGGCAACCTTACTGGGGCTAGATTTCGCCAGCAAAAAAATGTCCGACTTTGTGCGATTCATCCCGCCTAAGTTGAAAGATAACAAGGTGTTTGTGCATTGTTGGCGCGGAGGTATGCGTAGCGAAAGCATGGCTTGGTTATTTAATCTCTTTGAACATGAGGTGTTCATTCTGCAAGGCGGGTATAAATCTTTTCGTACCCATGTGCTTGAAGTTCTTGATAAACCACTTAATTATTTGGTGCTTGGGGGCCGGACTGGCTCGGGCAAAACTGCAATCCTTCAGCGTTTAAAATCTCTGGGCGAGCAGGTTATTGATCTTGAAGGCATGGCGCATCACAAGGGCTCCGCGTTTGGCGCCTTGGGGCAGTTGCACCCCCAGCCCTCTAATGAGCAGTTTGAAAATCTCCTTGCGATGCAATTGGAAGGGTTTGATTTGGAACGCAGAGTTTGGGTTGAAGATGAAAGTCGTTCTGTTGGCAAAGTCTTGCTGCCCGAATTGTTTTGGAAAAAGTTACAGATGGCGCCCTCGGCTATCATCAATCTTCCTTTTGAAGTTCGTGTTCAAAGGTTGAAAGCAGATTATGGTGAAAATGATGTTGAAGGGTTGCGAAACTCGATTAATAACATTAAGAAGAGATTAGGACCCGATAGTTTAGAGAAAGCGCTTTGTGCGCTTGAACAAAAAGATTTTGCGGAAGTTGCGAGGCTTATTTTAGGATACTACGACAAGCTTTATGACAAGGGAATTGCCAACAAGTTGAATCCGAATATTCGCTATCTGGATTTTGCAACCGATCATTTGGATCACATCGCCCAAGAATTGCAACAAGATAACGCCACTTCTTTGATGGGTATTAAAGGATAGGAACAGTTAGTAAAGGCTTTAATAAATAATCGTTAAAGTCGTCAATATTGCAGAATAAGCCCATTAATCAAGTTTAGAGCTTTTTTTGACGATATTAATGATTGAATAAACCGCCCTCTGAAGGTAGAATTTAATAATAGGTTTAAGAAATCCTGCCTCTATTAAAGATCCTGCCCCCTCGCCTATCACGGAGAAGATGCAATGGAACAGAAATTTGAAGGAACTCCAAAATCGGAAATACGCATGGATGGGGCACAGCTTTTACGCTCTGAGGTTACTAACGATTGGGGTTCCCTTTTGCGCTGGGTGATCACTCAGAATGGTAAAGAAGTTAATGTGCACAATGCTAGGCCCATGTTAAATTACGAACCTAAGCTTTCCACCAAGGGCAGTCACGAAGCAGTGCTTCAGATGTGGAAGTATGTTGATTACCAAAAAAATGCTCAGGGCGAATTCACTAATAGTAAGTTTGTTGAAGTGTCCAATAAATTAACCTTCACCATTTAGTACCTACCGTATTGCAAAGATAACTCACCAGATAAAAGCGGAGACTCAAAGCCATGTTGAATATTGGAAAAGAGAGAGTTCCTTTATGCGAAGGCCCGTCTAGGCGTAGCTTTCTGCAGTTGGGAACAACAGGCATGGCAACCCTATCGTTGCCTACGCTATTTAAGTTGGAAGCGTTGGGTGCTGTGAAAAATTCGGATGCGAAGATTCGCAACTGTATCACGATTTTTTTGGTTGGTTCCCCCGGGCAGCTTGATACTTGGGATATGAAGCCCGATGCGCCCGCTGAAGTAAGGGGTAAATTCAAACCAATCAAGACCAATGTTAACGGCATACAGATTTGTGAACACTTTCCCATGATGTCCAAGATGATGGACAAAGTTGCTTTGATTAGAAGTCTGCATCACCGTACCGGGGCGACCCACGAAAACGGCCAGCGCTGGATGATGACTGGCCATGATTTTAATGCTGATAATGTCAAGCCTCATCAAGGTAGTGTTATTTCCCGAGTATTTGGGCAAAAAGGCGAACTGCCTTGTAATATCGTGCTTCCAGGCCCGATAGGTAATACAGGTGCGGGGCCGCTTCATGGTCAATCTTCTGGTTACTTGGGCAGTGCCCATGAGCCTTTCTTTCTTAACTCGGATCCTGCCAACAAAGATTTTAAAGTAGGCGATCTCGAAGTAGCGCAAGGCCAAGGTAATAATCGGCTCGATGCTCGCAAACAACTTTTAAGCCAACTCGATGAAATTCAACGCAGAACCGAATCTCGTAGCACCCAGATGCACGATAGTGCATACGACCGTGCATTCAGGCTTCTTACTTCGCCCAAGGCGAAACAAGCTTTTGATTTGGGCCAAGAAAACGAAAAGCTGCGTGATCGCTATGGCCGCAATACTTTTGGCCAAAGCTGTCTTATGGCGCGTAGAATGGTCGAAAATGGCGTACGCTTTGTAACAGTCAATCATTTTGATACGGTGTTCGGTCTTTCCTGTTGGGACATGCATGCCGATGGTGGTAGCATCAATAATACTTACCTCGATTATGAAAGGCATCTTTGCCCACAGTTCGACATAGCGTTTACCGCCTTGATCGAAGACCTTCAGCAAAGGGGCATGCTTGAAGAAACTGTAGTTGCAGTGCTAAGCGAGTTTGGCCGTACCCCAAGGCTCAACCCCAAGGGTGGGCGGGATCATTATCCCAATGCATGGACTAATTTCTTGGTAGGCGGGAATATCCGTGGGGGCCAAGTGGTTGGTTCAACCGATAAGATTGGTTCAGCGCCAAACGATTTCCCAGTCGAGCCCCCACAAATTCTTGCTTCCATTTATCATGCAATGGGAATTAACTTGGATACCACCATGATGCCAGGCCCAGGGGACAGACCTGTTCGCCTAGTGGAAGCCGAGCCAATCCGCCAGCTGTTTGCTTGATCAATAATTAGTTCAATTGCAAGGATTCATGTTAAAGATTTAATCAAGAATGAGTGAAAGATGAACAGATTTCTGCAATTGACATTCAGCTTGTTCTTTGCGGCATTTATTGCAAATGCCTCTGAACCATTGGTTCGTACCGTGGATGTAAGGGGTTTACAAGTCGGTGCGGTTACGACTCTGGTATTTGATGGTGAAGGCTTTGGTAAAAACCCAAAGCTGTTGCTTCCTTTTAATGTCGCGCCTGTTCTCAAATCAGATTCAACCGAAAAAAAAGCTAGCTTCGATATCACTTTGCCTGCCGATATCATTCCTGGATTTTACCAATGCAGTTTGCTTGCAGAAGGTGGGGTCAGCCTGCCTATACTTTTGGGCATAGACCATCTTGTTCAAAAACCCTTTGCAGTTTCAATCGATCAACAATTACCCATAGCGCTGCATGGCACCATTTCAGGCAGCCAGATATTAGAAACAAAGTTTCAGGGAACCAAGGGCCAGCAATTGATGGTGGAAGTGGAATCCCAAAAGATAGGGTCTAAACTGCAACCTGTATTGCATTTATATAACTCCAAGAAATTGCAGGTAGCATGGTCTTGGCCAGTGCCTCATTTGTTTGGCGACACCCGATTAGAAACCACCCTGCCCGAAGATGATACCTACACCATTGCGCTACACGATCTCGAATATGCAGCGGGTGCGCCCGGGTTATTTCGCATGAAGGTGGGCAAGTGGGAGTTTTTTGACCAGGTAATTCCCACGGTGGTCGCAGAGGGAAGGGTAAAAGCGGTAGAACTGATGGGCAATATGCCGGTCGCCAAGCTGAATATGCCAACTACCAAAGGGGTGGGTTCGGTGGTGCTACCTTGGCCGAGCCAAGGAAAATGGTCTGGGATGCGACCTTTAATACAATATGGGTCTTTTAAAGAGTATATAGAAACTCAAGCGCCCCCCATACAGGAATTATTAGGTTTGCCTTTGATGGTTCATGGAAAACTTTCGTTACCCAATGAAGAAGATCGTTATTTATTGAAATGCAGTCCTAAATCAAAACTGCGGTTTGATGTGTTCGCAGAACGAATTGGCTCTGCGGTTGATACAGGACTGGTGTTGCGAAACGATAAAGGTATAGAGATCGCTCGATCTGAAGACAGGCCAGGGTCTTCTGACCCGCTATTGGAATTCACCGTGCCTGATAATATTACTTCCATTCAAGTTTGCGTGATTGATACTCAGGGTAGGGGTGGCCTTAAGGCAAATTATAGGCTTGGGATTGAAGATATCAGTGCCCCAGAAACCTCTGCCAACATCAACTTGATTACACCTATTCAAAGGCTTTCTCTAAGTACCAATAGCATCGTTGTCTTTCCTGTTTGGGCCAATCGAAATGGGTATGTAGGCAAAATAGAGGTGCAGTTTTCTCAACTGCCCAAAGGTGTAAAACTTGAAGGTAATTCGATTCCACCCGATGGCGAAGGCGCACTCATCACCTTATCCACAAATGCAGAGGCAACCCAACCGATTGTTACAACTCTGATAGGCAAAAATGATAAGAGCATCGACTTTGAAGTCGGGGTATTTAATCACCCCCTGCAACGATTGCAACCTTGGATGGCAAGCGAAATTGCAGTAGCTCCCGTTTCCGAAAAAGCCCCCAGCCTTTCAATCGCCTGGATTAATCTGCCTAAGGATACTGCAATTGTGCCAGGCATGAAATTGAACCTACCTGTTAAAGTCATTCGTGCCGATCTTAATAGCCCCGTAAGGTTAACTCTGCTCACCAGCCAAAACGCCTTGAAGGTAAACAAACAACCCGACCCTAAGGTGGCACTTAAAGCTGAGAAGGCGGTCGAAGTTGCAGCCAAGGCTACGGATGCAACGATTACAGTGCCGGTTCCTGTGGGGCCATTTCCGGTATCTGTTTATGATATTACTCTTCAGGCAGAGTTATTAAGTGCGAACAAGCAGGTAGTGCTTGCAACCGCTTATGCGCCAGTCTTACGGTTGCCTTTGAGAATCCCCTTGGTGATAACAATTGACAAGCCCGGAAAGTTGGAAGCATTGTTTGATACCAAGAAAGGTTCTGAATTTCTCTTTAAGGGAAAAGTAGAACGCAGAGATGGGTTAGTAGGGGATGTTACAATTGCGGTAACGGGTTTACCTGCTGGTGCAAAGTTTGAGCCCGCGCTAGTAAAAGCAGATAAAAGCGATTTTGAAGGCAAAATTATATTTCCGCCTGCCTTAATGCCCAATGAATACAAGGGAATAAAACTTAGTGCATCTGGAGTTCCCGATGCTAAGATCCCCGCAGCAAAAGTAAATAGTAAGGATGTTGAATTGGTATTGGTATTGAAGCCAGCACCTAAATAACAAAAGATAATTTAGAGGTTATTACAGTGAGTATAACATTACTTTTAACGGTTCTTTCTTTTCAAGTTGCAGCAGATTCGGTGCCAGTTGGGCCCGTGATTATCACGCCCACCTCGATGGTTCTTACTCACTTGCGCCAACCTAGGTCGCTACAAGTGTTGGCCACTTCCGCAGAAGGGTACACGCTTGATTTGGCCAAGGATACGAAGTTTGCCAGCGCAGGGCCAGTCATCGCTCGGGTTGATGAAAATGGCTGGGTTCATCCCGTATCGAATGGCACCACCATGATTTCGGTAACGGTGCTGGGAAAAACAAGTACCGTTCCAGTTGAAGTGAAACTGCCTAGGGAAGAACCAAAGTACAGTTTTCTGCATGAGGTGATGCCTGTGCTTTCGCAATCCGGTTGTAATGCTGGTGCATGCCATGGTTATTCGCTGGGGAAAAATGGGTTCAAGTTGTCGCTTCGAGGGTCTGACCCGATGTTAGATTATCCTTCGATAGCCCGAGAGTTTTTTGGCAGAAGGGTTGATATTTTAAAACCTGATGCCAGTTTAATTGTGGCGAAGAGTCGGGGAGATTGCGCCCATGAAGGCGGCGCCCGCTTTGCTAAAAACAGCCTTGCAGATACCATCATCGTCAATTGGATTCGCCAAGGTACCCCTGATGATTCCAAAGATACCTTGCAGGTTACGGGCGTGCGCATGATGCCCCAAAAGCTTGTTTTGCTACCGGGGCAGAAACACAAACTCCAGATCCTTGCCGATTACAATAATGGCTCTAGCAGAGATGTTACGAAGCTTGGTATTTTCACGGTAAACAACGATCAATTCGCCAAGGTTGATGAACAGGGCATGGTAACCGCAGGGGATGCGGGGGAAACCGCAATTGTAGGAAGATTCGAGCGCACCTTTGCTGCAACGGGCGTGCTGGTGCTTGCAGATACCAAGGGTTTTGTGCCAACTCCCGTACCGCAAAATCATATTGTTGACCGTGCGGTGATCGAAAAGCTGAATCATCTTAAAATCAAACCCTCTGGATTATGTTCGGATGAGGATTTTCTACGCAGGGTGTATGTTGATCTGATTGGTGTGCAACCGAAGCCTGATGAAACAAGATCGTTTCTAGCGAGCAAGAATTTGAACAAGCGCAATGAGGTAATAGCAGCGTTGTTTGAAAGGCCGGAGTTCATAGATCAGTGGTCGTTAAAGTGGGGCGATTTATTGCAGAACTCGCGCAATTCTGCCAGCTCGCAATCGGTCTATATGTTTCGTGAATTTATACGCAGCGCGGTGGCTTCAAACATGCCAATGGATAAATTCGCAACCCGTTTGGTTACCGCAAAGGGCGGTATTAACGATGATCCCGCATCTGTTTATTTTACCATTAGCAAAGATACAAACGATACGGTAGAAAGGGTGACGCAGGTGTTTTGTGGCGTAAGGATGTTGTGTGCCCGGTGTCATCCCCACCCCATGGAGAACTGGACCCAGGCAGATTACTTCGGGCTTGCGAGTTTCTTTTCGCAGCTTGGAATGCGACAAGATTCTCGCTATCAGAATGTTCCCAACACCAAGGTGGTGCAGTTAAATCTGCCCGCTGGTTTTGCAACCAATCCTCGCACAGGCCAAGCCCAACCTCCGCGCTTCCTAGGCGGTGCAGAACCCAAGCAAACCCCAGGTGTTGATCGCAGAGATGCGTACGCAGCATGGCTTGTTTCCACGGATAACATCTTCTTTGCCCGAGGCTTGTCAAACCGTGTCTGGAGCTATTTTTTTCACCGAGGCATTATCGATCCCGTGGATGATATTCGCAGTACCAATCCGCCAATCAATCCTGCACTTTTGGAAGCTCTCACCAAGGATTTCATAGACAATAAATATGACATCCGAAAGTTGATGTATCGCATTGTTTCATCTGAAACCTATCAGCGCAGTAGCATGGCGAATGCTAGTAACAAGCATGACGAGCAGAATTTTTCCCGCATGATCCCCAGGCGGATTCCCGCAGAGGCCCTGCTTGATTCTTTGGTACAAGCCACGGGTGTGCCTGAAAATTATAGTGGTGCCCCGGGTGGATTTCGTGCAGCCCAGCTTCCCGATGGTAATGTTGATAGCTCTTTCCTCAAACTCTTTGGCAAACCCCAGCGTATGGATGCTTGTGAATGCGAACGCGATAATGGTTCAAACATGCTGCAGGCGCTTCATTTCATTAATGGCAAAAGTATTATGGGAAGATTGCAAAACCCCGCTGCTCGCCCTGCCCTTGCAGTAAGGCTTAAAACACCTGATTCCGAGTTGGTAAGCGATTTATATCTTTGGTGTTTTGCAAGGTTGCCCGATGCGAAAGAGATAGACTTATCTCTAGCATTTTTGAAATCCGCACCTGCCGATAAACGCGCTGAGGCTATTCAAGATTTCATGTGGGCACTGCTCAATAGCAAAGATTTTCAGATGCTGCACTAAGCCATATTGACCCATCTACTTTAATGGCTAGGCTTGGAAGGTATAGGTTGATCTGTTGGGGAAAGTCTGCCCTGTAATTAAAATCTTAATGGTGTTGGTCGAACCATGGCAGTGGTATTTTTCCTTTGTAACTGCACTGTTTTTGAAAATAAAAAAGCCCACCCACTTCGATTGAGGTGGATGGGTTAAGCAGGGGTAAGGAAGCGATTAATTATCGAGTCCTGCATAATCTTTGGGTTTCAAACCTTTTTTATGGCCATTGAAACTAAACTTCGTTGGTTCGAACTTACCTACGATATCGACCTTGGCCTTCTCGGGGATTTTGCTTTCCATATCTAGGCACCAGAAGGTTGCATTCACTAACAACCTGCGAAAGCCTTCGCTTTCAAGATCGAGGGAAGCCCCCATGGTGGTGGTGAAAACTCTGCCTATTTTGCCTTCGGGAATTTTGTAGGTTTTAGTCCATGCTATTGGCATCATTGGTTCGTTAACTTTGCCATTGACTGGCTTATCATCGAACTTCATGCCTTCAAGCACTTGGCCAAAAACGATAGGCTGGTAATCAGTTGAGAAGGGAAGTCGAACGCCATAAACATCGGTTGGGCCCCAGATATCACCATCTTTAATGCCCTTGAGGATGGGGTTTTCGCGTTGGTTGGGTACGATGACGCCCCTACAGCTTTGTTTACCGTGGGAACCATGATGGCTGATCCACATTTCGCCAAGAACTAATTTACCAAAACCATCCGTCCATTCTTTCTCTGCGCCTTTATAGCCATTGCCATAATGGGCATAAGGGTGATCTTTGGGGAAATTGAAGGCATGGGTTGCGGTGCGCATTCCGATGACGGGTTTGCCTGTTTTAAGGTAGTCATCGATATGTTTCATTTGTTCGGGTGGAAGTTTGCGGAAGCGGGTAGCGATGATCATAAGGTCTGCTTTGGCGAGCGCTTCGAGGCCCGGGATATTATCGTTAACGGTAGGGCTGATGAGGCCGGTTTTTGGGTCAATTGCGAAGAGTACGGTGCAATTAAAGCCATGATGCTTGGCGAGGATTTTTCCTAGTTGGGGAAGGGCTTCTTCGGAGCGATATTCTTCATCGCCACCGATTAGGACAATATTCTTACCTTTTCCGAGGCCTTCGGAACCTTGATAGGTTACCCAGAGCTCATTTTGGGCAAATAAAGAGCTGGAAAAGAAAAGCGAGCCTATAAATAGGGAGTATTTGACCAAATGTTTAAACATGGGAGGTCCTTTCAAATAGGTAGGTTTAACGCAAGTCTCATAACTATCATGATCTTAGTGTTTAAATCGGGGCTGATAAAGAAGAAAATTCCGATCCCAACAAGGTTAAGGGGCATTGGCTGGATCGTCTTAAATATGGGGGCATTCTTCTTGCAAGGATTGTGAAGAAGATGTGATAATGAATAAGTTCAATGTTTATAGTCTAATTTGGGGCCAAAAGATGAAAATATGGCACATGGTAGCCCTGTTGTTTTTGGGCTTTGCAACCAATTGGGTTGTTGGGCAGCAAAAAGCTCCTGTTGAGATTAAAGTACAAGCAGATCCGTTTGCCCAAGGCAAACCCGAGTCGGATCCCAAAACCCCGATTGATGGTACCGATAACTCTGCCGTTAGCCTGCCCCGCGACAACAAAATGAAAAGCAGGATTGAAGCTGCCCAAGATTACATCAAGTCTGGGGATTGGGCAGAGGCCTGCACCGTTCTTCAGAAGCTACTTGAAATAAAGGAAGATGTATTTGCAGAGATCTCGCGGAAAAGTGCGGATGGCAAAGCGACAACTGCGCTGGTGAGTGTGCGAACCGAGGCCAACCGTTTGGTGGCATCTCTTCCTGCCAAAGGATTGGAATTTTACAAGCTCACTTTCAATCCAAGCGCGGCAGCCTTGTTGAAACAAGCAAAGGCTAACAGCGACCCCAACATACTGGCCCAAGTTATGAAGCTGTATTTGCATACCGATCCAGGTTCTGATGCGGCACTACTATTGGGTACTTATCAGCTTGACCGGGGAAACTTCATGGCAGCATCGTTGTGCTATGAAAAGTTGCTTGACCGTGAAGGCGGTGAAAAGCTTTCGCCACGCACACTGTTTAAAGCTGCATATGCTTTTTTTCAATCGGGGGATACAGCGCGTGGGCAAAAGCTATGGCAAATGCTAAGTGCTAAGGGTTTGCGCGAACTGAACCTCGATGGATCTGCAGTGCCTTTGGATGCGCTTAAGGAAGTTGCGATCAAGCAAAACCGAGCTGGCGAAATGGGAGTATTCGATTGGCAGATGTTTGCGGGGAATGTAAGGCGCAATGCCCAGACTCCGGGGGGTACTCCTTTCATGGAGCCCAAGTGGAAAATTACCACTGCCAAGACCAATGAATCTAAAAACGCTTTGAAGATGTCGGAAAACTACATGGTGCAGCAGAGGCAGCAAGCTATGCTGCCTGGGTTTTTCCCCTTGGCAACCACTATCACAAAGAACGACCAGAAAATCCCTTTGATTGTTTATCGCAGTTACTGGGGTATTCATGCGGTGCAGGTGCAGACCGGCAAACTCGAATGGGAAGCCAAGTCTGATTGGGGTATTGATGCTATCTCTCAAGATAAAAAGAAAGAAATTCTCAACCAATGGCTTACTCAATATGTGAGCAACAACCTTCGGCCTGGTATTCTTTTTGAAAACACCTCGTTGGGTTGTTTATCTTCCGATGGCAGGAATGTTTTTTGCGTTGAGGATCTTTCGGTACCACCTCCGCCCTCTGCAAACCCTTCCATGAACATGATTGGTATTCAGAATAATAATGGCAGGGCTCCTAATAAGGAAGTCAACGATGCGATTCTTTTTAGCAAGCTGCAGGCTTATGATTTAGTGACGGGGAAACTGCGCTGGGAGATTGGCGAACGCGATGAAAAAACCGATCTGGGCGATACGCATTTTCTTGGGCCCCCCATACCTGTAAGTGGCAAGCTTTTTGTACTCACCGAAAAACAACAGGAACTCAGACTGGTGACTCTCGACCCAGCCACGGGCAAGCTTCTGGGTATTCAAACTTTGGTCACCACCCGCGATAAGTTAGAACAGGATGTAGGCAGGCGCACTCAGGCCGCGCATTTATCTTATGGTGAGGGAATTTTGGTTTGCCCCACAAATTCGGGGGCTTTGCTGGGCGTTGATCTTCTTACAGGTAGTTTAGTTTGGGCTTATATGTACCGAGATAAAACCGAAAGCCCAGATAATGCGCTTGATCCCAACCGCCCAAGGATCAACGGCATGATTGGTCGCAGGGGCAACGGTGCCCTTATGAATCCCTCTTTTAATAATCAGTGGAAGGTGACTGCGCCCGTCATTCAAGATGGGAAAGTGATTTTCACTGCTCCGGATGCCAGGGCTATTCATTGCGTGAATTTAAGAGATGGCACAAAGGTATGGACGCAAAATCGGCAGGAAGAGGATCTTTACTTTGGCGGGGTTTATGCTGGGTTAGCGGTTGTAGTGGGTCGAAAAACATGTAGGGCAATTGATATTAACAATGGTACTACGGTATGGACATTGGAAACCGGGATGCCATCGGGTCTTGGGGTGGCTTCAGAAAATATCTACTACCTTCCAATTAAGGAGTCGAACGGTTCCAAAGAGCCCGAGGTTTGTGCAATCGATATTGCTAGAGGTAAAATATTAGCACATACCAGGTCGCGTAAAAGTGAAATAGCGGGGAACCTTATTTTCCATGAGGGCGCTGTAATTTCTCAGACCACGAGCGATGTAGCAGTCTACCCCCAGCTTGCAATTAAGCTTGAGCAGATTGATTTGCTTATCAAGGCCAACCCCAATGATCCGCTTGGCCTGACCGAGCGGGGCGAGTTAAGGCTGAACAAAGGCGATTTAAAAGGCGCAATCGAGGATTTGAAAAAAGTGCTTGTACAAAGCATCACTCCAGAAATCAAAGACCGTGCCCGATCCAAGTTGTTTGAAGCTTTCACAGATTATTTTCAACAAGATTTTAATGCTGCAGAGCCATTCCTTGCAGAATACGAGGCACTTTGCAAAGTAGATATCCGCACAGGTGCTGAAGAAAAAGAACGGATTGAAATGGAAGCCGAGGGGCGCAGGCGCAAAACAAACTTTCTTTGCTTGGTTGCGAAGGGTCGCGAAAGCCAAGGTCGCTTGATCGATGCCTTTGATAAATATCAAGAGTTTGCATCCACCTCGCAATCTGATGATTTGATTTCTGTTCTGGATGAACCCTCGGTAAGGGCATCGGGCGAGGTTTGGTCGCAGGGTCGCATAGCAGCCATGGTTGCCAAGGCTTCACCTGAAAACAAAAAGCCTCTCGAGGCTAAAATCCAATCCAACTGGGATCAGCTTCAGAAAAAAGGGGCCACGCTTGAAGAGCTTAAAAAGTTTGTTGCGTTTTCAGGTTCCCTTTTTGATGTGGGCCGTGAGGCACGCTTGAAGCTTGCAGAGCGATTGCTTGAAGATACCAACCCCAATGCGATGTTGCTTGCAGAGCAGGCATTGCAACCGGTGTTATCAGAAAGCCCCGTACTTGCGGCCAAGGCTTACGAAATTTTGGGCCGTATTTACACCAATAAAAATCTGCTTGAAGACGCCCTCTGGTGTTACAAAAAACTTGGCAAAGAATATGGGGATGTGGTTATCCGCGATGGAAAGAAAGGTGCAGACTTCCTGAAAGAGGCCAATGCTGATAAGAAATTTATCGCCCTTCTTTCTGAAAGCAAGTTGATTCCTGAGGCTCGTAAAATCACCGTTACCGAAGAACGGGGAAACTTCCACCAGCAGACTCAAAGCTATCGATTTGAAGAGCCAGAGTCTCCTTTGCCTTACTTCCAGCGCAACAGGCTTGCTTTACGATTTGATTACCATGCCCTTAAAATCAACGATACCCTTACGGGTAAAGAAGAATGGTCGATGAATATCACCCGCACGCTATTTCAAAATCTGGTGTATGGCAATGGCCAGCCACACTTGGTGCGTTTTCCGCTGCAGGCGCAAGGGCATTTGGTATTGTTGCCTTTGGGGCATTTGGTTTTTGCGATTGATCCGGTGGGCAAGAAGATTTTATGGGAAAAGAATCTTTACAATCCGATGGGCTTTTTGCCTGGGCAGCCCGCTACTTCGCCCCCGGGTTATAACCAGCTTAATGTAGATCCCGATGGTTCGATTCGGATACTTTACCCTGATGGTTGGGCCCAGCGAATTGGGCTTTCGAACCCGATGACTGCAGGGGTTGCGGCATTGCAAACCCGCGATGGCTTGGTTGCTGTTGATCCGTTGACTGGGAAAACTCTGTGGACTAGATCGGATGTTAATTCTCGTTCGATTCTTTTTAGCGATGGGAAACATATTTTTGTGGTGGACATGACCCCCGAAAACACCCCTTCCGCAACCAGGGCTATCAGGGCTTACGATGGTGTTTCGGTCAAGGTCCCTGATTTTTCTCAGGTCTTTGCCAAGCGAGAACGCATTATCGGCGGCAAACTTTTGCTTAACGAAACGGTTGCGGATGGTTCTTCCGCCTTGCGGCTTTACGACATCATCAACGGCAAGGATATGTGGAAAGAATCTTTCCCCGCGGGAACTTTGGTAATCAAGTCGGATGAACATCCTAGCTTTACAGGTGTGGTCGAACCCGATGGGAAAGTGCGGGTCTGGCGCATCCCGGAGGGAACACAAGTTCTTTCCACCAAGCTTGATCCTAAGTTTATCATCAAGGGTGGTGCTGCTTTGCTGTTGGCTGACAAAACTAATTTTTATGTAGCGTTTAATAACCCCGTGAATGCAAACATCATGCCATGGGGGGGGATTCAAACCAACCTTATGCCAGGTAGTGGCATGAGGGCCCAACCGGTAAATGGGGAGTTTTTTGCATTCGAACGAGATACTGGAAAAATGCGCTGGCATAATCCTGTTCCCCACCAGATGGTAGTACTAGAATCTTTTCAAGAAATCCCCATGGTTTTGTTTACCTCACGCATGCACAAGATGGTTGCTAATGGGCCTATTCGTAATGTCATGCAGATTGTTGCTGCCAAAAGTATTGATAAACGCACGGGGAAACTTATCTACGATAACGAAAACATTCCCAATGGCATTCAGTTTCACAATATTAATCTCGACCTTAAAAATGGGAAAATTGAGTTTGTTAACTACCAGTTAAAGATCATCTTCCGCTTTGGGAACGAGGCCGCTGGGATTTCCATCCAAGAGGTGGGTAAAAAGAATTCTTGATTTTGTGTTAGATAGGGTAATTTGGATCGTCTACAACTAAATGGTGTTTCTTTTGTTGCAGGGGCTTTAATTTATACCAGCAATTAAAGTGATACTTGGGGTAAAAACATGAATTTTAAAACCTTTTCAGTGGCGTTGCTTCTTATGGGCATCACCCTGCCCTCTTTACAAGGCGATGAAATCCCCAAAGAGTACCAAGACTCCATTAAAAAAGGCCTAACTTGGATGTCTCGCAATCAGCATAAAGATGGCCATTGGGAAGCCACAGGTGGGCAATACCCCATCACAATGACAGCACTAGGCGGTATGACCATGCTCATGGAGGGCAGCACCATTCGTGAAGGTCAATATCGCGATAACATTCGCAGGGCCGTCGATTTTCTTATGGCTCGTTGTCAGGCTAATGGAATGATTGGCAATCCTAACATACCAGGCGAAGCGGGTCGCTATATGTATGGTCATGGATTTGGCATGTTGTTTTTGGCTTCTGTTTATGGTGAAGAAGAAGAGAGTGATCGCAGGCGCAAGCTTGAAGAAATTCTTGTTCGGGCGGGCAAATTCTCACGCGATGCCCAGACCCGTAGGGTTTCCATGAAAGATAATAAAACCCCCTTGGGCGGCTGGGGCTATGTTTCCGCCAAGGAAGGTAATAATTTTGATGAAGGCTCGGTTACCATCACCCAGGTTCAGGGGCTTCGTGCTGCCCGTAACGCTGGCATTGCTGTTCCCCAAGATGCAATCAAAGAGGCTGTGGCGTATCTTGAAGAATCGACTAATGCACAAGGTGGCGTTATTTATAGTTTGGGGGGCGGTGGTGGTGGTGAAGGTAGGCCCGCTCTTACTGCTGCAGCCATTTCCTGTGGTTTCAGTTCAGGCGATTACAATTCTCCTTTGATTAAAAAATGGTTCAAGTTTTGTTTGAATAACATTGGTACCTTAGGGAATAATCGCCAAGGCCACGATGAATATACCCATTATTATTATTCTCAGGCCCTTTATAGCCTTGGGGATGATGGCTGGAACAAACTGTTTGGCGATACAAAAGATAACGATAAGTTAACTTGGAAGAAGTATCGCAAGGCGACTTTTGATAGTCTTGTAAGATCGCAGGGCGCAGATGGCGCTTGGACGGGTGGCCATGTTGGTCCTGTGTTTATTACCGCGGTGCATTTAACCATCTTGCAACTTGATGGTGGAGTGCTTCCCATTTATCAGCGATAATCGTATCCTTCCTTTTTCTTTTCTTTCAGGATTCTTAAGAATGAGTGATTCAATCCAGCCGACATTGATAATGAAACAACTTAATTCCGAAGAACTTGCCCAGCAAAGGCCTCTCGACCAGAATGATATCGAAGAATCAAAGAAGCTGCGTTCAGCATTCGATGGGATCAAAGCCGAACTTTCCAAGGTGATTGTCGGGCAGAATCAGGTTATTGAAGAATTGCTTATTGCCCTTTTCAGCAAGGGGCATTGCATGCTTGAAGGGGTACCGGGGCTTGCTAAAACTTTGATGATCAGCACCTTGGCCCGCACCCTTTCGCTTTCCTTTAGTAGAATCCAGTTTACCCCAGATCTTATGCCTTCCGATATCACAGGCACCGAGGTCATCCAAGAAAATAGAGATACAGGCGGGCGCGAGTTCAAGTTTCTTCAAGGCCCCTTGTTTGCCAATGTTGTTCTTGCCGATGAAATAAACCGTACCCCTCCAAAAACTCAAGCCGCTCTTCTTGAAGCCATGCAGGAAAGGCAAGTTACTGTAGGTCGTACTAGGCATAAACTTGAAAGCCCCTTCTTCGTGTTGGCAACACAAAACCCTATTGAACAAGAGGGAACTTATCCTTTGCCTGAAGCCCAGCAAGATCGCTTCATGTTTAAAGTGTTTGTGAAGTACCCAAGCTTTAAGGAAGAATTTGAAATTGCTGCCAAGACTACTTCCACATTTGTTGATGATGTGAAGCCTGTATTGGGTGGGCAGCAGATCATGGAATTGCAAAATTTGGTCCGCAGGGTTCCTGTTAGTGACCATGCGATTCGTTACACGCTTGCACTTGTTAGGCAAACTCGCATAGGCGAACCGGGCGTTCCCAAGTTTATTGGGGAATGGCTATCGTGGGGTGCGGGGCCTCGTGCGGTGCAAAATCTTATTCTTGGCTCTAAGGCCCGTGCGCTTCTGCATGGCAGGGTTCATGTTGCAGTGGAAGATATTCAAGCTCTTGCTTTGCCTGTTCTTAGGCATCGTATTCTTACCAACTTCACCGCTGCAAGCGAAGGGATTACGCCTGACAAAGTTATCGAGAAGATTGTGCAAGAAACCCCAAGTCATGAGGGTGACCTGAAGAAAGATGAAAGATTCCAGAAAATCTTTGCTTCCTGATCAACCTCAAGAGATTTAAACACCCGTGCCACAATCACCACAGGAAGACCCCCGTAGATTCTTACACCCTGCGACCTTAGGTCGCATAGGCAGGCTCGAAATTCGCGCACGCCAAGTGGTCGAAGGTTTCATCGCTGGCTTGCACAAAAGCCCTGTCTTTGGTCATAGCATCGAATTTATGCAGCATCGCGAATACACCCATGGCGATGATATCCGCCATCTTGATTGGAAAGTTTGGTCGCGCACCGATCGCTATGTTATCAAGCAATACGAAGAAGAAACGAATCTTCGCGCAACCATGATTGTGGATGTAAGTGAGTCGATGCGATATGGTTCAGGCGCAATGAGCAAATACGATTATGCCTGCACCGCTGCGGCCTGCTTGGGTTATCTGTTATTAAGGCAGCATGATGCGGTGGGTCTGGTTACCTTTGATTCGCAAGTACGCACGATTCTTCCAGCAAGATCACAAATGTCCCACCTTGATGCGTTTGTAACGGGTTTGCATCAAAGCAAGCCCGCTAAGAAAACAGATTTTTCACAGGTGATGCGCAGAGTTGCAGAATCGGTGGGTCAACGCGGGTTGATCATCGTGTTCTCCGATTTCTTGGTCGATAGGCCCGAATTGTTCAAGGGCCTTGAAATGCTTAGGCATCGTAGGCATGACATCCTGGCATTTCATGTTCTAGATACTGATGAAATTAACTTCCCCTTCACAGGCAGTACCAAATTTGAAGGCATGGAAGAACAACCCGATTTGCTATGCGACCCTAGGTCTCTTCGAGATGGATATATGGAGGCCCTTGATAAATATTTGCTTGATGTACGCAGGGGTTGCACCAAGCTTGGTATCGATTATCAAATGGTGACCACGGGCGATTATCTCGATGCGGTACTTAGTAAATTCTTGAACATGAGGATGGATGATCGTAATGCCCAAGGTAATAGTGGCACCGTACGCTAAGAAGTTAACTGCAGGAAACTATTGGAATAGAGGGTAGATGGAACTTTTTCTTAATCCATGGTCGATGATACTCGGCGGACTGCTGATCAGTGCCCCCATTATCATTCATTTGATCAACCGCATTCGCTACAAGCGGGTTGAATGGGCCGCCATGGAGTTCTTGCTTGAAGCCATGAAGCGCAACAAGCGCAAACTCATCCTCGAACAATTGCTGCTTTTATTATTACGAATCTTTTTGGTGTTGCTTACTGGGTTTCTGGTTGCACGCTTCGTTGGCGAAACGCTTGGCCGCGGTTCAGGTTCTTCGGGGTTTCACTATTTGGTATTGGATGATTCTCTTAGCATGACAGATCGCTGGACTGAACCCAACGGCGAAACCACCTCGTTCAAGGTTGCAGTAGAAGAAACAAAAAAAATTGCACGCAAGCTTTCACAGGCCAATGGCGTGCAGCAGTTGCGCATTGTTTTACTTTCTGATCCTGCAACTGTGGTATTTGAAGGCAGCATTAATGAGCAAGCGCTTGAAGAACTTTCATTGAAGCTTGATGCGTTGAAGCCCGGCTTTTTGCATCGTGATGCGCTTAAAGGGATAGAGGTTGCTGGCGAATATTTTGGTAGCATTCAGGTGGGTACGAAAACATTGCATCTGGCAGGCGACTTTCGCGAAGTGGATTGGTCGGTTGGCCCTGATAAAGAAAAACTTCGTCTAGGTATTGAAAGGCTTCTTGAAGCTGGGATCAATCTAAGCTTGGTGGATGTTGCCCATCCTTTCAGGGGTGAAAATAGGCAGTTGACCATTCATCACGATAATCTTTCGGTGGTGGATTTTCGGTCGGAGTCAAGGCTTGCAGCAGAGGGTGTTGCGGTTGAATTTTCGGTCGGTATTCAAAACTTTGGCGCTGCAGACAAGAAAACTTTTCTTCATGTGAAGATCGATGGGCAAGAAGATTTTGGTGCCTCGCAACCTGTAGACAGTTTGCCTGCGGGCCAGCGTACCGAAAAGCGCTTTTCGCTTATTCTTTCGCGCAAGAACAAACCTGCGGGTGCTGCCTTGAAATCTTCAGATAAATCGGATGATCGCGATCGTAAACTTCGCATGGATCGCGAGTTTGTTCGTATTCGTGCTGAAATAACCGAAGATGAAAAAACAGGGGTCCTTTCTGATAACGCTAGGGAATTGGTTCTCGAAGTTCGCTCTCGTGTTCCTGTTCTGGTGGTGGATGGTGCAGGGGCGGAAGGCCGTTTGCCCGGGGGTGATTCTTTCCATGTCGAGTTCGCACTCGCTGCAGCAAGGGCTTACGAGGTCGAACATCGCACACTCGAAGATCTTGAAAAAGCAGATCTCGAAATCTATCCCTCCATTTATCTTCTGAATATTCCCGAAATCAAATCGGAAAGGGTGATTAATAAGCTTCGTACTTTTGTTGAGCGGGGCGGCGGGCTTGTCTGGTTTCTGGGGGATCGCAGCAAAACTGCATTCTTCAATAATCTTTTTGAAAAAGAAAAAGGGTTGTTTCCCCTGTTGCTTGCAGACAAACCAACCGACGCACTTCCCGAGGCTATTCGTTCGGAAATGAAACAGCGGGATGAACAACCAAAGATCATGTTCCCCTCCCCCGATCATCCGGTGATATTCGGGTTATCCCGCAATCAGGGTGCAATGCGCTTTCTTCTTATCGATCGTTATTTTCAGGCAAGGCCAAGATTTACTTACGACCCTTCAGGCAATGCAACGGAAGAAATCATTCTGCTTTCCAACCGGAAGTGGAATGATGATAACCAGCGGGATTCCTACAAAGATAGGGCCCGCAGCCTTTTGGGTCGGATTCCTTACGATGAACCTGCACAGGAAAAGTTTCAGAAATTATTGCGTAAACACGAACGCGCAATCAAGGAAAGCCTTGCTGCAGATTCGCAATACCGCGTGGGTCAGGCATTAGAGGCATTGCTGAATGATCCGGGCGATGCAGCACAAAACATCCCGGGCATGAAAGAATTTTGGGCGCAACCTTTGCTTAGGCCACTTGCCCGCGAGTACGAGGAATTCCGTAAAAGCATTTTGTTTGGCGACCCTCTTGCAATTGCAAGAAAACTAGGCAAGGGAAAAGTCGCCGCAATCCTTACCCCTGCGGGTACCAAACCGACTGTGCCGGGTGCAACTGATGGCTGGAATGAGTGGGGCGCAGGTAGCCCTGTTTCTTGGAGCTATCCTGTTTTTATCATGGATTTACAGCGTTATCTTTCCAGTGAGGGAAGTGACCGCAATAAAATCGTGGGCGACGATCTGAAACTTTCACTGGATTCCACTCGTTATCAACCCCGAGTTTCTGGCTCCTACCAATTAATGGAAGTTAGCTCGACTCCGGGGGCTGCTGCGACTGCCAACCCTGTTCGCATTGCAGAGCAACCCTTGGTACAACGGGATGGGTTGCTGGATTTTACTTTCAATCAGACTGCAAAACCTGGTTCATGGTTTTTTGAATTCTTCCCTAATGCACCACCCGATGCCCGGGATACCCCAGCTATGGAAGTTGAAGCTTATGCGTTTAATGTTGATGCGCAGGTAGAGGGTGATTTGCGTAGAACTTCCCGCGAAAAGCTTGAAGCCAATCGCTTTGCCTCGGATCCACGCGCAGGAAAAATAGCTTTATGGTCGCCGGGCGATAACTATGATTCTCTTAAAAACAGATCGCCTGATGCTTCTGAATCACCTTGGCTTTATCTTTTATTTCTTATCGTTCTGATTGCGGAGCAGGCCCTTGCGGTTCATCTAAGCTATCACTTGCGAGGCAGCGAAAAAGCACCCTTGACCCTAGCTAGGAGTCTGGGAGTATGAACGAAAACCTTCCTATTCAAGTTACCGAGTTTGTTTTCAGAAGGCTGGCAGACCCACTTCGCATTTTCTCCAGAGAACTTCCACCTTCGGTTTGGATTGTAGTTCTCACTTTTGTTCTTTTGCTTGCCTTTGTTTTCATCGGCTGGATGTACCTTCGCGATAGTCGTTCGATTGGTATTTTGTGGGCAATGGTGCTCGGTTTGTCGCGGGCCATTGTTTATGGTTTGCTTGCATTTGCATTTCTGCTGCCCGCAGAACAAACTTGGGAACAAAGCACTTCCAGATCCAAAGTCGTCATTGCCTTCGATACCTCAAGCAGTATGACCAACACCATCGATGATATTCCCTCGGAATCGGTACCATTGAATAAGTTGCCTACTCGGCAAGAAAAAGTGATCAAGTTTCTGGGTGATTCCAACATTGATTTTTTAGGTGCACTCGAAAAAACCAACCCAGTATTTGTATATCGCTTTGGTCGATCGTTGGACGAAAACTTCCTGCAGTTCCAAGAGGGCGCCTGCCTTACCAAGGAAGACCGCGAGAAACTCAAGGAGGCTTTGAAAGATAATCTTACCTTCAAACCAGAAAAGCTGAGCGTCGAAGGCTGGCAAGCTTTTTTGCAACCCGGCAAACTTATCCCTACCAAAGAAGGCGCCCCAGAGGCCATGCAAAGCAGACTTCAAACTTTGATCACCACAGGTCGTAATAAAGTTGAGGCAGGGGACTTCAACGCCACCAATGTGGTTGATAGCGTGGTTGGGATTCTACAACGCGAAATGAATCAGATGACCCAGGGGATTGTGGTGTTTTCTGATGGTCGTAGCACCGAGGGAACTTTACAAGCGCTGAAGGATCTCGAAGAAAGGGCGACTGCTGCCCGCATTCCTATTTTTGTTGTGGCAGTTGGCGAAGATCGCCCCAAGGTTAAAACCGAAATTGTTGACTTGCGTGTTCCCGGTCGGGTGCAGCCTGATGATCGATTTCGTGTTGCAGTTGAGGTTGTGGGCGAAGGCCTTGCAGAGAAAGAATTTCAAGCCTTCCTTGATATTACCAATGTAAGAAAAAATCAGTCAGGCAAAGAAGAGTTGCTGGATGTTGCGATTGAAGAAGCTGGCTCTAAGGGCTCCAAAGATAAGTTAAAGATAAATCTTGGCAATAAAATAACCTTGGCTGCACCTGTTGCAACTTACGACAAGGGCAACCCGCCCCGGGCGGAAGTCGAGTTTCAGATGGATGCTCAAACCCTCGCAAAGGCTGCAGGTCGCGAAGCAGATCTTGCAGGCAAGAAGTGGGTGCTTGCAGAAACCCCTGATAGCGAAATAAGGTTTGTTGCAAGAGTTCCCCGTGATAAATCTGAGATTGCATTAGATAAAGAACACAAACGCGGGCCTGTTGAAATGCGCGTGATGGATAAACCATTGCGGATTCTTTTGGTGGCAAGCGGACCCATGCGGGATTATCAATTTGTTCGCACCTTATTCGTTAGAGAAACCGAAAGAAAGCGTGCAGAGCTTGCTATCTTATTGCAGAACCCCCCCGGGAAAACTGAAAGGCGATTGGGTGTAGTTCAAGATGTTCCTCCCGAAAAACTACTCACGCGGTTTCCCGATCTCTTTGATTCTTCTACTGTCGACCCTAACGAAAAAATTTATGATCTCGCTTCTTATGATGTCATTGTTGCTTTTGATCCCGATTGGAAACAAGTCAATGATCTTTCCATGAATCTGCTTCGCACTTGGGTTGATAAAGGTGGTGGTTTGATTGTGATTGCAGGGCCCTTGCATACTTTGGAGCTTGCACGACCCGGGGCTGAAAAAGAAAAGCTTAAACCTATTCTTGATCTTTATCCCGTTGTTTTAAAAGATATCCGCATCGAGGAAATGGATCGAAAGCCTGATTCACCAAAACCATTGCGCTTCGATGGCGCTACTCCTGAAATGGAATTCTTGCGCCTTGATGAAGATGATCAAACCCCCTTCCTTAAAGATTGGGAACAGTTTTTTAATGTTGATGCCAAAGATGGCCAGCCTAAACGGGGCTTCTATAATTTCTACCCAATTGAACAAGCTAAGACGGGCTCTATTGTCGTGGCTCGTTTTGATGACCCTCTAGTAAAAAGCAAGGATGGTAAGGAGCAACCCTTTATTGTTATTAGTGACCCTGCCAGTGGTAAACGAGTTGTCTGGATTGGATCGGGTGAAGTTTGGCGCATCAGGCAATATCGTGAACAATATTTCGAACGCTTTTGGATGAAGCTTGCCCGCTACGCAAGCGCTGCAACAACAGGCAAAGAGAATCGCAGGATTTCGCCCTACCTTGGGGGGCCTTATCTTGCCAACCGCTTCATCGAATTTGAAGCACGCATTGATGATAAGGGTGGCAAACCTCTGGGTTCCGCGGGTAAACCGCCCCGTGTTTTAATTAATCCCCCTGCAGGCGTTGCCCAGGCTGAAATCCCCAAAGAAATCCTAATGACTCCAAGGCCGGGAACTGAAGGCGTTTTTCGTGCTAGGTTTATGTTGCGTAGTGCTGGTAGATACGAAGTTGTTTTTGATGTGCCTGAAACAGGCGACAAACTTTCAGGGAACTATATTATTGTAGAACAACCCGACCCCGAAAAAGAAAACACTCGACCCGACTTCACAAGCCTTTATAAACTTGCAAGCCCTGCTGAAATGGTATTGCCTAGGCTTTCTGATGCAGACCGCAATACCCTAAAACAAAGCTTGCAATCCCCTGTTGCAAATGCAGGGTCTGAACCTTCTAAGGGCGCTGAAGAACCCCCACGATTGTTTTTCGATCTCCGTTCTGCAAGCCTTATTCCACTTTGCATGAAAACCGATATTAAGGAACAGCGCAATCGTGGCCCGGTTCGGGATCTATGGGATAATGGCATCACCATGTGGACTGGTAAGGATAACAAACCCGTCATCCTGCCTTGGTTACTTCTTGCAGTGGTCGGGTTACTTTCGTTTGAATGGCTGACTCGCAAACTGTTGCGTATTGCTTGATTTTTACACGGAGATAAAGTTTCAATGGCTGATCATTCGCCGTATCTGAACCAGCAACCTGCCCTTTCGGGCCCGCTTGTGTTTCTACGCGGTCGCATTCGCCAATATGTAATCATCGAAGCTTTGCTTGGTATCATCATCTTTGCCTCTGCATGGGTGTGGCTTGATCTTTTTGTTGATTATGGTTCCTACAGGCTTTTTGGAATCGATTGGGTTCAGTCCCTGCCCCGCTTCATCCGTATTTTTCTGCTGGGTATTTTAACGCTTGGCGTGATTATTCTTACCGCAACCCGCATTGCCCTTAGGCTGAATAATGATTTCCGGGATGATGCCCTGGCACTGGTGCTGGAAAACAAATTTTCAGATCGGCTGAATGATCGCTTGATCACAGCAGTCGAATTAAGTTCGCCTAAAAAATTGCAGGATAGAGGTGCCTCACCTCAGATGCTTCAACAGATGCTTTTGGAAACTGAAGAACGAATGCGGGGTCTACCCGTTGATGAAGTCTTTGATTGGAAAAGACTTAAAAACATGGGTTATAAGGCATTGGCACTTACCTTTGGAATGTATTTGCTTGCGCTGGTATTATCTATTGCGGGTGCGGGAATACCAAACATTGGTGCAGATGAAATCACTCTTTCCAGCACGCAATCACTTCATGAAGTGTTGCTTACTTGGGCGGATCGCAATGTTGCTTTAAAAAATGTCATCTGGCCCAGACATACTTATCTGGAGTTTGTTGGATTTCCTGAATCTGGGCAGGTTCGGGTTGGTCGTGATGCCCCACCTTTTCCTGTTAAAGTACGGGCTGTCAAATATCTGGTTGCAGGCCGGCCTTCTGAAAAAGCAATCTCTAAATTTCGTGCTTATCTTGCTCTTAATAATATCGATCAAGCACCTGCCTTGATTCGCTTTGATCGCAGACCTATCGAAGGTTGGCGGGCACTTTCTTTTTTTGATCTTGAAGACTGGATCTCGGTGAAAATCCCCGCATTCGATTCTCTTCCTAGTGAACTTAAACCCGCAAGGCCGGAAGATCCTCTCTCCTTCGATGAAATTGAACATTTTCTTGAAAAACAATCCAGTGACCTAGGCTCTGAAGTTATTGATTCTTTAAAAGCTTGCCATGATGCCCTTAAGCAATTAGGCAGCAACGCTGTATATCGAAGAAAATTTAGAGTTATGGCAGTTCCCGAAAATATTGTGCTTCGATCTTGGGGGAACTCTTCGAACAACAATATGACTTTGCAGCGTGGTGCCAGCAATGAATACAGCGGACAAATTGCGGACCTGCGTGAAACCATTGATTTTACTGCTCAAGCTCTTGATTACCGTACTGCAACCAAGCGCTTGGTTCTTGTACCCCCTCCGATGCTTCTTAAGCTGATGGTGGAAGAAAGTCATCCCGCTTATCTTTATTATCGCTCTACCGTTGAGGAAAGTGCTTCTGGACTTAAAGGTTTGAAACAGCGGTTTGATGCCCAAGATATGTTGCAATCCGGTTCCGACATGAGCAGGATTACGGTTCCTGAAGGAACGAGTCTTGTTGTTACAGGCGAGGCCGATATCGATCTTGCTTCAATTCGTGCGGTGAACAAAGCTGGGGTTAAAATAGATGCAATCAACCCTAGATTGATTGACAAACGATCCTTCACTTTCACGACTGAAAACCTCAAGGAAGAAATCAGTTTCTTTCTAGTGTATGAAGATCAGGAAGGTGTACTTGGTCGCAGGGGTATGCTGTTAAAACCAAATGCAGATGATCCGCCCAATGCAGATTTCGAACCTGATGCGTTACGGAGGACCAAAGATGGCTTTATGGTTACTCCTGTTGCGCGTCTGCCTTTTCGGGGCAATGCCAACGATGCCCATGGATTGGGGGATATCCGTTATGCTCTTACGGTAAAAAAAGTGGAGTCCGAGAACCTGAATGTGAAGGATCTTTTTCTGCTTTCCGCTATTCCACAAATGATCGGAACACATGGCTCAGTACTAGGTGGGGTTACCTTCTTAGGTGCGGTAATGCCTTCAGGCAAGAAACCAGAGGCAAAGGAATCAGCAAAAGAAGCAAGGCGATTTTCCCTCCCTTCGTTTCAAAAACTTTTAGAGTCCACCCCGGGGGAAATTAAAACGCTTGCAGCAATAAAAGAGGAACTCGCTAAATCCAAAAAACTATCTGAGCGCAAACAAACGGTTCGCTCGTTTCAGATTCAACCCGACACTTTTGAAAAAATAGATGAAGAAGTGCAAAGTGATTTTGCTTTGGGAAAACTAGGGCTTGCAGTGCCTGGGGGCAGTAATGCCTACCAACCTAGGTACCGCATGGAGTTCTGGCTCGAGGCCCTTGATCATGATGTGGAAACCGGCCCGCATCTGGTTACAAGCAAAGAACGCTACCTGTTTTTCATCGTCTCGGAAAATGATCTCCTTGCTGAAATAGCTCGTGAAGAAGAGAAACATAAATTAGCACTGGAACAAGCTAAGGGCCAGTTGTTGGAATCTGAATCGAGGTTGGGTTTATCTAGTTTAGATCTTTCTACAACGGGTGTAAAAGTGGAACAATTAGGCCCCATGATTGCCCGTTGCGATGAGATAGAGCGCAATTTGGAAACTCGACTTGCCAACACCAATGAGATTTTAGAAGCTTACACTCGTATTCTTAGGGAATTTAAACTCAACCGGGTTGATGCAGAACGATACAAACGGGTTCAAGATACCATTCATGATCCCTTGCGCAAAATTACTCTGGTGGAATTCCCCGCAACAACCCGGGCGATTGATTCCTTCCGTAAGGCCCTTGATAACTCCTCATTAACTTTGGATAAAAGGGTTGAGGCTTCTCGGGTGGCTTTGGCAGAATCCCGTTCCCAATTCAAAAAACTCCTACAGGCTATTGATGAAGTGCTTGCTGCGATGGGCACCCTTACCGACATCAACAAGTTGGTAGCAATGCTGCGTACCATCGAAGAAGAAGAGCGAAAGCAATTTGATTTAGTACAAAAAATTCATGAAGAGTTAGTACGGAAAACTTTGGAAGATGTTCTAAACCCAGGTAAATAATTTTACTCCCCCTAATTCTTTATCAATTCAAATCGGAGTTTTATGCCTTTCCTTGGCGCACACATGTCGGTGGCAGGCGGAATTTACAAGGCCGTAGAAGAATCCGCTGCACATCAATGCCAAACCGTTCAGGTTTTTACCAAAAATGCCAGCCAGTGGAAAGGCAAACCCTTGGCGCAAGAAGACATCGACAATTTTCGTAGGGCCACCAAAAAAGCGGACCTGAAACATAACCTCTCCCATAATTCATACCTGATCAACCTAGCTTCGCCTGATGATGAGCTTTTTGCAAAGTCGATAGAAGCATTTGTGGATGAGATGGAAAGAGCAGAACAATTGGAATTGGATTATTTGGTGGCTCACCCGGGTGCTCATGTAAAAACTGGGGAAGAAGCTGGAATCAAACGCATTGCTCTTGGTTTAGATGAAATTCAGCGTCGATGCTCTAATTTCAAAGTCATGATTCTTTTGGAAATCACCGCGGGGCAGGGAACAACTCTTGGTTATAAATTTGATCATATGGCTCAAATATTTAAGCAAACCAAACATGGTGATCAACTTGGAATTTGCTTTGATACTTGCCATGCCTTTGCTGCGGGTTACTCTCTTTTTCCCAAAGTTGATTATGATGCGACTTGGCAGGAGTTTGATACCCTGATCGGCATCAACAACCTAAAGGCCTTTCATTTAAATGATAGTAAAAAGGGATTGGGCAGTAGGGTAGACAGGCACGAACATATTGGCAAAGGGGCATTGGGGTTAGAACCCTTCAGGCTTATTTTGAATGATAAAAGATTTAGTGGTTTGCCAATGGTGCTTGAAACACCGAAGGAAGAGGGAGAAAACAAAGAAATGGATGGGGTAAATCTTACCACGCTTAGGAAATTGCTTGTAAAGGTGTGAGATTATCTGGGTCGTTTTTTTTCAGAATTACTTCGACTTTATTTTGATATGTTATTTGTAACCGTTCGGTATTCGCCTCTGCGATTCAGTCCCGACGGGACGATATGCTGTAGCCATGGGCATCAGCCCGTGGTCAGCGTTCCGACACGCGCCAAGTCCCAACGGGACGAAATGAATGTCTGGCATCTCGTGTCGTCCCGTCGGGACTCAAATGCAAGATGCCGTCTCGAAACCATAGGCTCACGCCCATGGCTATAACTTGCCGCCGCGTTGCGGCTAAACGCCACGCACATGACGGATTTCGCCGCATTCTGAGCCCCTGTGATTCAGTCCTAACGGGACGATATGCTGTAGCCATGGGCGTCAGCCCGTGGTCAGCGTTTAAAATATATCTCTGGATTTTAAGATTGCTAAAATAGCAACCACAAGTAATCCCAATTGAATTAAAAGATTAAAAGCAATGGACAAACCCCCTGTGCGCTCTTTTTCAATTGGAAAATAATTTTCGGCAAAGTCGACTTCTTTCATCACCGGCGCAGAGGGCCTTTCCCCCGGCTTAGGGGTTTCAGTTTTGTTTTTTGTGTCAGGGAATTCCATTTTAGTTCTTTTATTCGAATCTAGAACTAATAAACCTTCAAAGGCCCATCGGGCAGGATCTACAACGCTTGCAAATTGCATTAATTTGTTCATTCTGTTTATCGGTTGAATCATTCCGCCTAAAATAAATAATGCTAAAAGAATGATTGGCAAGGCTGCAATTGCAACTTCAGAAGTTTTAGCTACCGCTGATAACACTAGACCAATGCCAACTCCGATAAGTGCCGTTGTAAATACGAAACAATACGAAATAAAAAAACCAGCTTTAAGGTCACAAGAGTAATGCACGATTCCAAGAATTGCCAAGCATTGAATAGAACATAACGCCCCCAGAATAGTAAACTTCGATGCAACATAAGCTGGAATACCAAGGTTTACCATACGCTCACGCCGATAGACTGCCCACTCGCCTACGATTTCCCTAACCGCATTAGAGGCGCCAAACCACAATGCCGACATCGCCATCATAAAAATAGCGGTTGCCCCAGCCGTAGTTGATTCAATCCAATTCTCTTGGGTAGGTGTTTCAGAAGCCTTGTCACCTAAAACAAGTGCAACTAAAATCCCAATCACTGGGGCCTGAGCCAATAAAATAATTGAATTAACAATGTCTCGTTTTTTAATGGCAAATGACCTTGCAACGAAAACCGTCCATTGCCTAACGGGATCATCCGGGATAGGTTGTGGAATTCCTGCAACTTTGGTGCTTTTTTGTCGCTTGTCTGCTCGTTTTGTTACATAAGTTTCACAGTAACTAGAAGCATTATAAATCGTAACCCATTCAGAGGCTGGTCTTTTTCCTAAGCCTCGCAGCACTTCATCGGGGGAGGGATCGGCCCCAGCTTTCAAATTAGTAATGCCATTAGGATTAAAAAAGTTGACCGCATCGGGGTAAGCAGGGCCAAAATAGCCAAGCCTTCCTGGTTCAGGCTTATTGCCATCCTTCGCCATCAATACCAAATGATCAAGAAGTTGGTAAGCTTCTAGGCTGGGTTGATGAATGGTAAGAATAATGGTTCTGCCAGATTCAGCAAGTTTGCGCAAAACTTTCATTACCTGCAATGTATCTTCAGAAGATAAGCCCGAGGTAGGTTCATCAAGAAAAAGAACTTTCGGGTCGGTAAGCAGTTCCATCGCAAGGTTGACTCTTTTACGCTGTCCGCCTGAAATTCCCTTCTTTTCGGGCGAGCCGATAAGAACATTTTCCGTCCCCTCTAAACCCAGTTGGGCAATCACCTGTTTGATCCGCTGCTCGATTTCACCATCATCATAATCTGTAGGCAGTCTAAGCCTAGCACTGTACCAAAGGGCTTCAAAAACGGTCAGTTCTCTATGAATAACATCATCCTGTGGCACATAGCCCAGAACATTTTTAAACTGATCAAAGTGCGCGTAAAGATCATAGCCATTAAGAAGAACTTTACCTTTTGCTGGGGGAGTGTAGCCATTTAAAGCATTTAAAAGTGTAGTTTTACCAGATCCACTGGGGCCCATTAAAGCTGCAAATTCCCCCGGAAGCAGCGTGAAGGAAATATCATTAATCAATTTCTTTTCTTTGATTTGAACGCAAATGCCCCGGGCCTCTAAAGAAAAACCAGACTTCTTTTTTTCTTTTTCAAGCTTCTTGCCACCCAGCGTAAATGTGTAACTTCCTAAGCCAATAATATCGCCTGGGTTAATTAAGGTCGGTTGGCTGATCCTAGTACCATTAACAAAAGTCCCGTTGGAAGAACCGAGGTCTTCGATAATTGCTCCGTTGGTGACCCATTTGATTTTAGCATGGCGCGAAGATACCATGGGCTCTGCTATCACTTGGTCGCACGAACTATTTCTGCCTATGATCAGCGAATCGCCTTTTGCAGGTGGCACCGCTGTTATCACAAAACTTGGTTTCGATGGTGTGACTTGACCTAGTGGCTCATAGGTGGTGCCATACACAGGCGCTTTAACTTTGAATCCGGGTTCAAGTTTATCCCAGGGAAAAGGGCAACCAAGGCCCAATGTGATTTGATCATCGCTGGTGATTAGTCTAGGTGAAGTTACTCGGGTGCCATTGACAAAAACGCCATTGGAAGATTGCAAATCTTCAAGCTGCCAGCCGTTGACTTGTTGCGTCACTATGCAATGCTTGCCCGAGACTTCGGAAGATTCAACCATGATATCGCATTCGGGATGCCTGCCAATAACTTTGACAACTTCGGATTTTGGCGTGGACGATATACTTTCGCCCAGATTGCTCCAAGGAAAGGGGCAAACCAAGCCTAGGGTAATGGTGTCTAGTGTGCTTACCAAAGTAGGTGTTGTGATTTTTAGGTTGTTTACAAAAGTGCCGTTACTGGAGCCGAGGTCTTCCAAAATCCAGCCTTGGGTCATCTTAGTGATTTTGCAATGCCTGCCAGAGACACCATCAGCGGTTAAAACGATATCGCAATCAGGGTGACGGCCTAAAATGGGCATACTGTTATTCCAAGGGTTCTACAAACAGTTCCAAATCAATAAAATCTTTAGCATTCTTAACGATTCAAGCTATTATATTAACTAGTTATTTTGAGTTTATAAGTAAATTACTTAATGAAGCCTTTAAATGATTCAAGTAGGCTTATATCTGAAAAGTTCAACAGTAATAATAGGTTGTAAACCTATGAGAGAGAATCGCCCTGATGTCAGTAACCACTAACCTAACCGGAAAAACGCTAAGTAACCGCTATGAGATCCTGCGCCCATTGGGGGAAGGAGGCATGGGAAAGGTCTACCTAGCAAAGGATAAAAGGTTTGGCAAGCAGGTTGTTGTGAAAGTGCCAACGATGGAGGTAGGCGATAAGGATTTTAAAGACCGCTTCATGCGCGAAATCGTCTCGGTCGCAACCTTAGAACATCCTCATATTGTAACCACCATCGATTGGGGTGAACTTGATGGCCTTCCCTTTATGGTTCTCCGATACTTAAGTGGTGGCAACCTGCGAGACCGCATCACGGATGCCCAGGGTTACTACAAGCGGATGCCATTGGAAGGTTTGAACCAATGGCTACCGCAAATCGCTTTGGCATTAGATTTCATTCATACTAAGAACTGGGTCCATCGAGATTTAAAGCCGGATAATATTTTATTTGATGAAGCGGGTAATCCCTACCTTGCAGACTTTGGCATAGCCAAGGCATTGGAAGGGACGACGATGGGCGTGAAAACAACGATGGGGGCATTTATAGGAACGCCCCAATATATGGCACCTGAAATGCACCTTGGTAAGAATATTGGCCCAAGGGCGGATCAGTTTGGTTTAGCTGTATTAGTTTATGAAGCACTTGCAGGGAAGATTCCATTTGCAGGGACAACACCCACAGCCATATTTGTTGAAGTAATGCAGGGCAAGGCAAAACCCATCCACGAGTTGGTACCTGGCATACCGTTAGAGAAATCGAATGCACTGATGAAGGGGATCGCAAAAGAGCCAAGGGATAGGTATGGCAGTTGTGTAGAGTTTGCGAATGCGGTAATGGGATCAATGTTATCCAGGGGAACATCATTAGGAAGTAATGAGACACCCTCAAGGGTAGTCATTCCCGGAACGAAGATGGAGACACCCCAAAAAGTGGATATTCCATCAACGAGGAAGGAGACACCTTCGAAGCCAGAGATAGCAGGAACGAGATTAGAAAAGACAGGAAGCAAGCCGGAAGTAAGGTTGCTCGGAGAAGATTATTTAACAAGGGAAGGCCAGTATCTTGTGCAATTATGTCGTGATTTGGTGGAAACGGGAAAGGTGACGAAGGAGTTGTATTTGGAGGCGAGGGAGTTTTGTAAAAACAATGATTTAACGGGAATGCCGGGCGGGGTGCAATTGGCAGAGAAGATCGAGTTGATAGCAAAAACTGGTCATGTATCGAAGGAGATATCCCAAGAAATAGTGTCGTTGGCACGAGAAATGTTAGGGTTAGAAAAGCCAGTAATAGCGGGCACAAGAATGGAAACACCATCGAAGCCAGTAATAGCTGGAACGAGGATAGAGACGCCGTTGAAGCCTGTAATTTTGCCAACCCGAATAGTAGCAGGAAATTCAAAAGAAGATATTAAGATTGTAAATTTAGAGGATCAACCTTTCGATGGCGGACCATTGCTGCCGGAGAATGAGGATGAGGATGAGGATGAGGATGAGAATGAGGATGATTTGTATGCCGCTATGAAAATTATTGGCTATTTAATGAAAATTATTGGCTATTTAATTATTGGATTTTGTTTATTAATTTTATTTTGTTATGTCATGGTATTAATAATCTTGGAAATCAGCAAGAAATTCGGGGTATTAAGAAGTTGAATGCAAAGAATAAGGGAGAGTTTAGGTTACCAACAGAAGCAAAGTGGGAATATGCCTGTAGGGCAGGAACTAAAACAGCTTACTCCTTTGGTGATACAATTGCACCTAAGGATGCGAACTATAGTGCGTCTAGGATTAATAAACCGGTACCAGTAGGAAGTTATAAGCCAAACGCTTTTGGTTTGTATGATATGCACGGTAATGTATGGGAGTGGTGTGAGGATTGGTACCGCGAATATCCCAAGTGGCCCGTAACTAACCCAAAGGTCTCAGATTCTGGAGAGCGCCGTGTGTTGCGTGGCGGGTCTTTCATCAATGGTGCTAGGGATTCTCGCTCAGCCAACCGCTTCTTCAACTCGCCAATTTTTTTGGATATAACATCTGAAATTTTCTTACGACGGTATGCTCGCTCAGCCAACCCCAGCGACATCGCGCGTGGTAGCCGGTACATCGTCGTTCTTGGGTTCCATCTTGCGAGGACTCCGTAATTACTGCTTGGTTATTTACAGCTTTACTGCTTGTGATTTTTCAAAGTGGAAGCATCAGTTGTACGACAGGGAAGCATTAGTCGATTGCGTGAGTGGGTATTATGGAAAACCTGTGTTTGGAAAGTTACATCGACTTAGAGAAAACACAGAAGAGTTCCCACCGAACGCAGTCGGTGGGCTTTGGTTATCAATTTGGGGTCGGCGTGTTTGTAAAAGCAAATTAAACCGCAGTCGGTGGGCTTGTTTGTCTCTTCTGCTGATTTTTTCTTCTGAAATCCCGCATTATAAAAAGAGAGCCTTTAAGCCCAGCGACTGCGTTCGCTGGGTCTGTCTTTTAATTTAATTACACACAAAGATTTCCCACCGAACGCAGTCGGTGGGCTTTGATTATTTTCTATATCTTTTTATTTTATTACACACAGAAGAGTCTCCACCGAACGCAGTCGGTGGGCTTTGGTTATCAATTTGGGGGCGGTGGGCTTGTTAATATAAATTAAACCGCAGTCGCTGGGCTTTGATTATTAATTTTGGGTCGGTGGGCTTGATTGCCTCTACGCCTGCAAATCAACTTCAAACGCTACTGCTAATCAAGTAATCAAAAATCCTGATTGAATTCGCTTTTTGCACCTGTACTTCGCCAAACAGACATGAACTTTTTCCTTACCAACCTAGATTCTTATTTCTAATTATAGTATACTTTAATGCATTGTTAGTAGCCTAATTTTTGATGTTCACTTTTACGCTGAGGAGATGGTTGATGGCTAATAAACTTACAGCAGAAACAAAAAAACGCGTAACTTGGCTGCGGGATGAATTAGAAAAACACAACAAGCTTTATTATGCCCAAGCAATGCCCGAGATTTCTGATAAAGAATTCGATATGCTTTTAAAAGAACTCATTGAATTAGAAAGAAATTTCCCAGAACTCGCTTCGCCTGATAGCCCAACTCAACGGGTAGGTGGCGCTGCAATCGATTCCTTTAAATCGGTTAAACACCGACAACCTATGCTTTCAATCGATAATACCTATAGTCCATTAGATCTTAAGGAGTTCGATAAAAAAGTTTGTAAGGCGCTCGGGAAAGAAAAACCTTCCTATATGGTTGAGTTGAAAATTGATGGGGTTGCTATTTCTATCATTTATGAAAATGGAATTCTTAAAGTAGCAGCAACTCGAGGTGATGGCGAAAGTGGCGAAGATGTAACCCAAAATATCAAAACCGTTGGCGGGATGCCGTTAAAGTTAGAAAGTAATAATCCGCCTGCATTATTAGAAGTTCGAGGTGAAATATATATGGCAAGGGCCGACTTTGCCCGCATTAATGAACAGCGTGAAAAAGACAAACTCGAAAAATTTGCAAATCCTAGAAACTCCGCTGCAGGGTCTCTTAAATTACTTGACCCAAAATTGTGTAAGGCTAGAAAACTTAGCCTTTTTGCCTATGCCATCGGTGCAATGGAAGGCATTACGGTTAATTCTCAGACCCAAACTCTTAAGCTTCTTAAAGACTATGGGTTTCCAGTTAACCCTAATGTAGAAAAATTTGATTCGATCGAGGGCGTTATTTCTTATTGTGATTCTTGGAACGAAAAACGGCACGACCTTGCCTATGATACCGATGGGATGGTGGTTAAGGTTGATGAGATTTCTCAGCGTGAAAAATTAGGTTTAACAAGTAAAGCTCCTCGCTGGGTAGTCGCTTATAAATTCGCAGCAGAGCAAGCGCTTACCCGACTTTTAAGGATCGAACTTCAAGTCGGAAAGCTTGGCACTCTTACCCCCGTTGCTCACCTTGAACCCGTTAAACTTGCTGGCTCTACCGTTGCAAGGGCTTCACTTCATAATGAGGATTACCTTTTAACAAAAGATATTCGAGTAGGTGATATGGTGGTGGTGGAAAAAGCGGGCGAAATCATTCCGTATATTGTTCGCTCTGAACCTAGTTTGCGTAAAGGAAAAGAAAAAGTATTTCAATTTCCTAAGTCTTGCCCTGTCTGTGGTGCGGAAGTTAAAAAAGATGCTAGAGGTGCTTTTTATCGTTGTACGGGTACCGATTGTTTAGCACAGCTTAAACGAAAAATTCGCCACTTTGCTTCTAGAAGTGCAATGGATATCGAAGGGCTTGGCGAAGAAACCATTGACCAACTTGTAGATGCTGGTCTTATAAAATCCTTGGCAGATATTTACAAACTGCAGTTAACCCAACTTAGTGGCTTAGAACGCATGGGGGATTTATCTTCCCGCAATCTTCTGGATGGAATAGCTGCAAGTAGATCTCGTGGGTTTGCTAGGTTACTTTCGGGTTTAGGTATGCGTCATGTTGGTGAAACCTTGGCTGATATTTTGGCCCGTAAATTTGGCAGTATGAATTTGCTTGCTAAGGCTTCCGAAGATGAACTTGCTGCTATTGATGGCATTGGCCCAGAGCGTGCAACCAGTATTAAAGAATGGTTTAGTGTTAAGGCCAACCAAGAACTTATCGAAGAATTTCAAAAAGCAAAGCTTAAAATGGATGAGTCTGCCCCTGTTACAATTCTTTCTGATGCCTTTGCAGGAAAATCTATCGTGGTTACTGGAACTTTGCTAAGGTATGGCCGAGAAGAGATCGAAAGAAAAATTCGTGACTTAGGGGCTAAAGCCTCGGGCAGCGTATCTAAAAAAACCGATTACTTACTTGCAGGGGATAAAGCAGGCAGTAAGTTAGAAAAAGCTAGGGAGCTTGGTGTTCGCATTCTTACCGAAGATGAATTTGATAAACTCGCTGGTTCCTAAGTTTTTTTCAACCCAATGGTGGCAGGGGAATTTCCATTGATAGGCAGAAAGCCCTAAGTAAAACTCCTTCATCCCGGGTGATTTTTCCGTCATCGAGGATAGCAGCTACGCACCCCTTTAGCACCTTATGCTTAATTTCTGAATTGGCCTGAGCGAGAAAATCAAACACTTTATCGAGCATTTTAAAATCGTCTGGTTTAGTCTCCTGGTTGCTCAATAAACCATAAATGTCTGCCGCATTTATTGCTTTTTGGTATGCAGCTTCGGGGTTATCAGAAAGCTTTGCAAAGAAACTGAATACGGTGCTTGCAGCAATTCCAAGCGCTGCACCTGGCCCTTTCACTTGGCGAAACTTCTCCATCCCATTTTTGGCTAATCGCCAGATGCAGAATTCGAAAAAGTCTATCTTTCCATCTGCACTTATCAGGCCCTGACATATTTTTAGTGCCTCTAAAGATTGTTCCCTGCCCAACATTTTTAATGAGGGCAATGCCTTTGATAACAAGTTGAATGATTCAAGCCGGTTGGTTTGCAATACCAACGGTTCGACCTCGTAGAGTGATTGCGCAACGGCAGGTTCGACATTACTAATGAGTAGGTCTCGTGCCTTGTTTCTTTCAGGGTTATCTAAAGGAAGCAACATCGAGTAAAGAACAGCCAAAGCCCCAGCAGGATCGTTGCATTGGTTTTCAATGGAGATAAGAATTGGGTTTGGTGGTGCTGAATTTTTGGTAGGCATCCTCATAGTGCCTGCAAGGTTCGAAAGTTGGGCTGCGGAAAATGCAAGGTCTTCCGATGGTTGGGTTGAAGTTGTTTCTGTGATATTTTCAGATGGCTGAAAATAAACCCCCTCAATTCTTTTAATTCTTTCTTCCAAGTCGGGATGGGTTGCGAATAAGGCGCTAAACCCTGATATGCCATTCCCAAAAAACAAATGGCTAGCTTCAGGTGCATTAGGATTTGTAATGATCGATCCTTTATCCCAACCTGCAATTTTTCGTAGTGCGCCCGAAATACCATCGGGGTTTCGGGTGAACTGTACCGCAGAGGCATCTGCGAGAAACTCACGCTGGCGCGATACCGCAGCTTGAATTAATCTTCCAAAAAACCACCCTACCCAACCTAGGATGAATAGGATCAAACCAATCATTAATATTGCACCTTTGCCATCATTCTTTTTTCCGTTCGATGAATTCCCGCTATATGGAATCGAACGAATAAGAATCTCACCTAAGATACTTAGGAACAAAATTCCGTAAAGAATTCCCATCAATCGAATATTAAGCTTCATATCCCCATTAAGAATATGGCTGAATTCGTGGGCAATAACCCCCTGAAGTTCATCCCGCGAAAGTGCCTTAACACAACCTCTGGTCACGCCAATCACCGCATCGTTAGGCGACCAACCCGCTGCAAATGCATTGATCCCTTCTTCATCCATGAGATAAACACGGGGTACTGGCATACCCGATGCAATTGCCATTTCTTCTACAACATTTAGGATTTTTTTTTCAACCGGGTCGTGGGTTCCAGGTTGAAGAAGGGTACCGCCGAGCGATTCCGCTACGGAGGCGCCACCACCACTACTGAGTTGGCCCAAGCGATATAAGCTTGCACTTCCTATGACAAATCCAAGGAACGCAGCAACCAAGGCAAGTGCGGGGAAATAAGTCTGTAAAATTCTGCCCCAGTGGGCACCCCCTAAATTGCTCTGCGATTCGGAGTATCCTAAGCCAAGGAGAATGATAGCATCGATACAGAAAATCAGGGCGAAAACGCCTAGTCCAAATAGAACCAATAACCTAAATGTATAATTTCGCGCTTTTTCCTGATGCTCAAAAAATCTCATGTTTTTTCAGTTCTTTAAAGTTAGAACTTAATCTTAGGCGTTTCTCGTTCTGTTGGGTTATCTAATGTGAATTGCTGGGCAGTTGCAAACCCTAATGTGCCAGCTACTATAATATTTGGAAAAGTTTCACGGTAGATATTGTAATCCATAACGGAGTCATTGAAAGCTTGGCGAGAAAACCCAACTTTGTTCTCGGTAGATGTTAATTCTTCCTGAAGTTGCATCATATTCTGGTTAGCTTTTAAATCTGGGTAAGCTTCTGAAAGCGCAAATAATCTGCCAAGGGTTCCGCCCAAGGACGATTCTGCTGCTATCAGAGATTTCATGGCATCGGGGTCGCCTGGATTTGCGGCGGCTCTTGCACCTGCATTTGCAGCTTGGTTTCTGGCAGAAATGACGGCCTCGAGGGTTCCTTTTTCGTGTGCCATGTATCCTTTAACAGCTTCCACAAGGTTGGGAATAAGGTCGTAGCGCCTTTTAAGTTGAACATCGATTTGACCATAACCATTTTTAAAGCGATTGCGCCTAGCAACCAAGCCGTTGTAAATGCTTATGAAAAATAATAATACAAAACCCCCAATTCCTAGAAGAACTATACCACCAATCAAAATCGGGCCCATAGTATTCATGATTTATCTCTTTCAAGTTGAAATAAACAATTTAACATGTTTAGTATAATCCAATAATAAGCCATAAAGGCAACAATTATCAGACTTGGTGAAGGTTTCTATAATCTTTATTCGAGTAATAGCTCGAATTATTAAAGATTTTCATGTAAAAAAGAATAAATATCCTTGGAGAGTAAACATGCGTTTAGGAATCTTTGGTGGTACTTTCGACCCTGTTCACTTTGGGCATCTTTCCCTTGCGGAAGATTGCCTTGCGGCGGCAAGTCTGGATGAGGTTTGGCTGGTGCCTGCCGCATCGCCTCCGCATAAAGGTGGAAAAAAACTTTCACGCTTTGATCAGCGCAAGGAAATGCTAGAGTTGGCGATTGCGGGGAATGATAAATTTAAAGTTGAACCCATGGAAGCGGACCGCTCTGGCCTAAGCTTTACTACCGATACCCTCGAGGAAATTCATAAGCGCAGGCCTGATGATGAATTATTTTTGATAATTGGGGCTGATAGCGCCCTTGAATTTTCTACTTGGAAAGATCCCTCTAGGATGGTGGCCCTCGCTACTCTTGTCGTGCGGATACGGCCTGGATTTGTCATGCCAACCGAACTGGAATTTATTTCACAATTGCACAAGCAAGTAGGGATACTTCCCAAGGTGATTTTTGTTGCAGGCCCACCTTATTTGGATGTTTCCAGCTCGTTGTTAAGAGAGCGTGTAAGCAATAGTAAAAGCATTCGATACTTGTTACCTAGGGCCGTTGAAGTTTATATCCAGCAGAAAAAACTCTATTTTTCCTAAGTTCTAAAATAGTTCCTAATTATTTTTTGACATCTCTAAAATCGTGACCTAGGTTTTGTATGGGTTGCTATTTACTTCACTTCCGAATGGCATCCTAAACTCATCTCGTTTTTTACTTTATGAACCAATTCAGAAATATGGAGACATATCATGCGTATTCACGACTTGGAAGTGATGTTCAATTCAAATAAGGGTAAAAAAGGATTTATACCATCATTGCAAGCACTTGAATCCAGAGAGGTTCCCGCTGGCAGTCTTGTGGGTTCTTTTTCTATGGATAACTCTTGGGGCTCTGGAATGCAGGGCCTCATCACCATTAAAAATACAGGCGATGTTGCGGTCACCAATTGGGCCTCCACTTTTAATTATGCCAATTCCATAAGTTCTAGTTGGAATGGTACTATCTCCCAAACTAGCGCAGGTAATTTTAAAATCACCAATGCGGGGTACAATAGCACCATCAACCCAGGCCAATCCATTACCGTTGGATTCATAGGCGGAAGTAGCTATGCGCAAAACCCTTCGAACTTTGCATTCACTGGTGGCGGCCTTTCTTCCGTAATTTCACCTACTCCTACCCCCACACCTACTCCTACTCCTACACCTACACCAACGCCTACCCCCACACCTACTCCAACACCAACGCCTACACCAACTCCAGTTACAGGCGTTTCTGCAACTCTTAGTTACAAGGTAACTAGCGATTGGGGTAGTGGATTTAACGCTGATATAACAATCAAAAATACGGGTACTACTACTCTTAAATCTTGGACTGCTTCCTTCGATTCGCCTTGGACTGTGGATACTATTTGGAGTGCTTCCATTGTTTCTCACACGGGTACCAAGTACACGATTCAAGCTGCAGATTGGAATAAAGATATTACCCCTGGCGCTTCTGTTACCTTTGGTTTTTCAGGGCATGGCACTTCTGCAACTTTGCCTACTAATGTTTTAATCAATGGTTCAACCTCAGTAATATCTCCAACACCTACTCCTACACCTACTCCTACGCCAACACCTACTCCGGTGAATAGTGCTCCGGTTGCTGTTGCAGATTCGATTTGGATACCATCAGCAACGCCATCAAGTTTCTCGGTGCTTGCAAATGATTCCGATCCAAACGGTGATAAGATTTCTGTAAAGAGTGTGACACAGGGAAGCTTTGGAACAGTCTCAATCAATCCCGATGGATCAGTTTTATATACCCCGGGTTTAGCGTTCATGGGTTCTGATTCTTTTAACTACACCATTGCAGATGTTGCGGGGCTTTCTGCAACTGCAACGGTTTCGGTAAAGCTGGTTACCGAGGGTGCTAAGGCTTGGCCTGCCAATGTTTTTGCGCCTTATGTAGACACCACGCTTTGGCCGGTTTTGGATTTTACCAAGATCGCTCGTGAGCAGGGGCTTCGTTATTTCTCGCTGGGTTTCATTACTGCAACTTCTGCGGGCAAACCTGCCTGGGGAGGTTTCAATACCTATGAAATTGATGGCCAACAATTTGATTTGCAGATGCGCGCCAAGGTGAATGATCTGCGCTCCTTGGGTGGCGATGTCAATGTTTCTTTTGGTGGGGCATCTAACCAAGAGATGGCGGAAGTGATCTCTGATAAAGTTGCCCTCAAAGCTGCTTATCAACAGGTTATTAATGCCTATGGCTTGACGAGGATAGATTTTGATATTGAAGGTGCAGCGCTTGCCAACAAGGCGGTGATCGATCGCAGGTCTTTGGTGCTTGCAGAATTGCAAGCGGATGCGTTGAAAGCAGGTAAGCCCTTGGAAATCTGGCTGACTCTTCCTGTGTTGCCTACGGGGTTAACCCTTGATGGTATCTATGCGGTACAGAGTGCTTTCAAGGCTGGGGTAAAGCTGGGTGGGGTCAACATTATGACTATGGATTATGGTTATTATGGCCCGAACGCACCCGCGAACTCTGCTGGGTTAATGGGGGATTATTCCATTCAAGCCGCTACAAGTTTGCAAACCCAGCTTAAAGCGATCTACACCGGATTTTCCGATGCTAAGCTTTGGAGCATGATTGGCATGACGCCAATGATTGGTCGAAATGATATTTTGACCGAAGTGTTTGATCAGCAGGAAGCGAAGGAAGTGTTAGCTTTCGCACAGCAGAAAAATCTGGGGTTGTTATCTTTCTGGTCGCTTAATCGAGATTTGCAAAGTCCCAAAGGAGTACTTTCGCAAACCGATAATTTCTCTTCTAGCATCTTGCAAACACCCTACGAGTTCTCTGGAATTTTCAAGGTGTTTACTTCCCCAGTAACCACCACAACACCCACGGTTGCCACGACAACTGCAGCAACTACTGATTATCTTTTTGCTCTGGATCCAAATGGGACGATCTTAAAGTCGGGTACCATGGTGATATGATAATCTGAAAATGCTTTAAGCAGAGAAGGCTCGCCGAGATTAGTCTCAGCGGGCCTTCTCTTTTGATTGCGAAAATCAATGGGCATGTTTGTGCGGATGGCTATGCAAATGCAATGGGCTGATGGTTTGAGAACAGGCAAATACTAATTTGGCGTGATGCACCCCTTTCAAACCTCCAAGGGCATATGCAAGGGTTTGTAATTCACCTGCGTGGCCCCGCAAAGCTATTAATTCCATGCATAGATCATCATCAAGGTGAACATGCATTGTGGAAACAACACTTTCAGCATGCGCATGTTGTAGGTCGAGAAGCTTATCCGTGATTTTTGTTTTATGGTGATCATAAACAAGAGTTAGGCTGGCAGCTACATGGGCATTTTTATCTGTGCTTTCAAATGAAACCAACTTTTTGCTGTTTACCCAATCCAATATTGAAGCAGCTTGGGACTTAGTTGATCCTGCTCAAAAAAAATTGCTCACAATTGGCAGGTTTAGGTCTGCCTGTGTGCGACTTTTAAAAAAAGCTAACCTTGATCAACCCACCGTTCAAATCAAAGCATGTGGTGATAAAGACGGCAAAACCATGGCTCACGCTGCCTTAGTTCAAGGTAATAAGCGATATCGTATGGGTTTAAATTTAGTCTGGCAGGATTCTAGTTGGAAGGTTCATCTGGGGAACGAGTTCTTTACAAAATAATTCAACTCGAATAGTTTTGTTATTCGGGCCATTTCCCACCAACAATCGGCTTGCCTGATAGTTTGTTAGGATCGATCATCAAATGCCTAACTTTAATCCTTTTCCAAGTGTAGGTAATATGTACCATGCCATCGGCTGTTTGGATGATTGCAGGGTAGGAATATTCTCCGGGATCTTTTTCGAGCACTAAGCATGCCTCCCAAGTTTTACCATCCTTGGAGATTGCAAGGTTTAATGGGCTACGACTTTTATCCGTATGGTTGTAAACCAAAAGATGAGTGCCATTCTTCAGGGTAACCGCATCCGTACCCGAGTTGGGGTTGGGAAGATTGGTATAGGAAAGGGCGGACCAAGACTTACCCATATCCTCTGACCAAGTTTCAAATATTTTGCCACCCTTGGTTCTTCCCAAAGCTTGCAACTTGTTGTTCCCATGAAATAAAATGCTGGGCTGGATGGCTTGGATGGAGTTTTCAAGTGCGACTGGGGCGGGTTCACTTTTACTCCATGTTTTTCCCAAATCTTTCGAGTGTTCGAAGTGCACTTTCCAAAGTCCAAATATTTTGTTTTCTTCGGTGCTTGTGGGGGAAAGGATAGAACCATCCGGAAGTTGAACCGGTTTATTTTTGATGGGGCCTAAAATTCCATCGGGAAGCTTTACAGCAGTGCCCCAAGTTTTACCATAATTAGTACTCGTGCGGAGTTCACCCCACCAAGTTGAGGGGCTTGGGCCAACTTTATAAAACAACATTAACGGGCCAGCTTTTGGTTGGAATAATACTGGGTTCCAGCAGGGGTATCGTTTGCCATTGGTTTGAATGCCGTTGGCAACTTCGATTGGCGCTGTCCATTTCCCAGAATCGTTTCTTGAAACCCAGATTCCAACATCGGGGGCTTTTTCGCGAGTGCCACCAAACCATGCGCTTACCAACCCTTCAGGAGTTTCAGCGATGGTGGTTGCATGGCACTGGGGAAATGGTGCTTCCAGATAGATGAACTCACGAATGATTTCAGCGGGTTTCAACTCTGCGGGTGGTAGTTGCATTGCAAGGCAAGAGGCCAATGAAAAAATAATGTGCATGTTGCTCTCGATGCGGGATTTAAACTAATAATTACCAATGTAGTTTTAACCTAAAGAGGATCTAGAGGCAAAGGTGCGGGTATGAATTCTGGTTAATAGTCGTTTTAAACTTGGTCTTTCATGCAGCAGCATTCAAGGGCCAACCCCTTTACAATCGTTGCAATCGTTAAAAATTATGCTGTCTCCTTCAGTTATGCAGCTTGACAATAGTGGATATCTGCTTTGAATTAAGCGATAATGATTCTTCTGACTTGTTGTTTTCTTAACCTAGGGTGACGCAATGTTTTCTATTCGAATTCTTGGAATTTTTCTTGTGCTTGCGGGTGCTGCGGTTTCTCAAGCTGAGGAAGCACGATTATTGCGTTTTCCAGCAATCCATGGTGATCAGGTTGTCTTCACCTATGCAGGCGACTTGTACACGGTTGATTCTAAAGGGGGAGTTGCTCGCAGGCTTACCTCTCATTCTGGGTTCGAGATGTTTCCAAAGTTTTCACCCGATGGTAAATCGATTGCCTTTACCGGCCAGTACGATGGTAATACTGAAATTTACAAGATTCCCTCTTCCGGTGGGGAACCCAAACGACTCACTTGGACTTCGACTTTAAGCAGGGACGAGGTTTCCGATCGCATGGGCCCAAACAACATCACCCTAGGTTGGACACCCGATGGCAAGGATGTTCTCTTTCGCTCCCGCATGACAACCTTCAACGACTTTCTGGGCCAGCTTTTCACTGTGAATGCCAATGGCGGCATGCATGAAGAATTGCCTCTTCCCCGCGGAGGCTTTGCTTCTTACTCTCCTGATGGATCCAAAATTGTTTATAACCGAATCTTTCGCGAATTCCGCACTTGGAAAAGATACCGGGGTGGTATGTGTGATGATATCTGGACTTATGATTTCAAAACTAAGAAAACCGAACAACTTGTGGATACTCTTGATCAGGAAATCGAACCCATGTGGTTCAAGAATCGGATTTATTTCCTCTCGGATCGCGAACCATCCAAGCGCATGAATCTTTATGTGCTTAACCTTGAAACCAAGGCTATTAAACAGGTTACCACCTTTGCTGATTTCGATGTCAAGTTCCCATCACTTGGAGACAAGGCGATTGCATTCGAACAAGCAGGGTTCATTTGGAAACTTGATCTTGAAACCGATAAGTACGAAAAGATTCGTATCGAACTTAATGAAGATTTTGCAACCTCTCGCATAGCCTTGCTTTCTGTTGCAGACAAAGTCGCATCTGGCACACCCTCCCCCGATGGCAAGCGTGTTTGCTTAAGCGCTCGGGGCGAACTTTTCACCATCCCCGCTGGGCCTGGCATAACTCGCAATTTTACTAACTCTCCCGGTGCCCATGATCGCGATCCACATTGGTCTCCCGATGGAAAAAATATCGCTTTCATCTCTGATATCTCAGGCGAGGACGAAATCATGCTGGTTTCTTCGGATGCTAAATCTGTTCCCACACCCCTCACCTCTAAAGGCGATGTTTATAAATATGCTCTTACCTGGTCACCCGATTCCAAAAATATTCTTTGGACCGATCGAAAGTTTAGGGTTCGATATATTGATGTTGCTACCAAACAAATTATCGAAGTCGTTCAATCCAAGCATTGGGAAATCAACGATGCAGTTTGGTCCCCCGATAGCAAATGGGTTTCTTGGTCGGAAACTAGCGATACCGGCATGGACAAGATCCGTATTTATAATCTGCAAACGAAAGTGGCTACCGATGTTACCGATGGCTGGCATGAATCTAACTCGCCAGCTTTCTCAGGCGATGGCAAATTCCTTTTCTATGTTTCCAACCGCGATTTGAATCCCATCTACAGTTCCACAGAATGGAACCATGCCTACCGAGATATGGCGCGTATTTACGCAGTCGCCTTGGCCAAGGATACACCTCCACCATTTAAACCAAAGACTGATGAACCTGAAAACAAACCTGCGTCCGATTCTAAAGAGAAGGATTCTAAAATCGATCTCGTTGGTTTTTCTGAACGCACCTTTCAAATTCCCACCCCCCCAGGCAACTATCGTAACCTTCAATCCGTTGGTTCCGCTGTCTGGTATATCCGTTCTTCCAGCAAAGATCCACGATCTACTTTTGCCAGCTACGATCTTGCAACCCGTTCTGAAACCAATCTAGGTTCTGTAAATTCTTTTGATATCACTGCTGATGGCAAAAAAACACTTGTTTCAGTTAATGGGAAATTTGCGGTCCTCGATCTGCCCAAAGGTCCCGTTACCCCTTCTTTATTTCTTGACCTTTCCGGTTTAGAAGTGCAGCTTGATCGCAAGGCGGAATGGAAGCAGATATATCACGAATGCTGGCGCCAGATGCGTGACTTCTTTTACGACCCCAACCTTCATGGCGTTGATTGGATTGCGCTTCGTAACCGCTACGAAGCATTGCTTCCCCATGTAAGGCATCGTGCTGATCTTTCGTATTTGATTGGCGAACTTATTGGGGAATTGAATGCAGGCCATGCTTATGTGGGCGGTGGCGATTTACCCGCGGTGCGTAAAATCCCATTGGGGCAACTTGGCGCAAAACTCGAAAAGCATGCCCCATCTGGCTATGTAAAAATCACCCGCATTCTCGAAGGTTCTACTTGGGAGCCCGGCTTGGCTTCTCCCCTTGCGGCTCCTGATGTTAATGCCAAAGTTGGAGATTATCTTATCGCTATTGATAACAAGCCTACTAATGAAATGGCCTCACCGTATCAGGCCCTTGTAAATAAAGTTGGTAAGCCTGTTGTGATTAAAATCAATTCCAAACCCGAGGCCAATGGCGCAAGGGAAGTCGTTGTTGTTCCGATCGATAATGAAGGCCCTCTTTACTATCGCAATTGGGTAGAAAAAAATCGCAAGCGGGTTGATGAAGCTACCAAGGGCAAAGTTGGATACATTCATGTACCCGATATGATGCAGGTTGGGCTTAACGAGTTTGCTAGGCAGTTTTATCCCCAATTAAAAAAGAGTGCATTGATCATTGATATGCGGGGCAACGGGGGTGGTAATGTTTCACCCATGTTGATCGAAAGGCTTCGTAGGGAAATCGCAATGGTTGGCATCGCCCGTGGTACCCCTCCATCGGTTGATCCTCGTGGTATGATGCATGGCCCCATGGTCTGCCTTATGAACGAATTCTCTGCATCCGATGGTGATTTGTTCCCTTATCGTTTCCGCCAACACAAACTTGGCAAACTGATTGGCAAACGAAGTTGGGGAGGCGTTGTAGGCATTCGCGGTACATTACCTCTGTTAGATGGTGGCACTTTAAATAAACCTGAGTTCAGCCGTTATGATATTGATGGCAAGGAATGGATCATTGAAGGCAAAGGCGTTACTCCAGACATCATCGTTGATAACGACCCCGCAATTGAATATGGCGGGAAGGATCAACAATTAGAACGGGGCATCGAAGAAATTCTGATTGAGTTAAAGACGAAGGAAAAGATGCTGCCACCGCCACCGCCTTTCCCAAAGCGGTAGCAAGATGATGCAGATTATTCGTTAGGGTTTGCCAAAGGGGAACTTGCCATCGCCCCGGGGTTTGATTTTGCCATAGCCGCCAACTTTGTCGTATACACGCACATAATCGATCACCATTTCTGCGGGGAAAAGGGTGGTGTTATCAGGGTTACCCAGAAACTTCCCGCCCACTGCAACATTCATCACAAGATAAAAAGGCTGATCGAAGGGGGCAGGCCAAGCATTTAGATCTTCTTCTTTGGTAGGTCGAATTCCTTTATTGGCTTCCACTTTGCTGCTGCTCCACCAGAATGATTGGGCGGCAAATTGTTTCTCATCCAACAACCAGCGAATTTCACCGGGTTCCCATTCAATCGCATAGGTGTGAAAATCTGCGATGGTGCCATTATTCGGAAGGGGGATGCTGTTTTCCTTGTGTGCATTAGAGGGCCAGCGTGAGCCAAAATGCAATGTCCCCAGAATTTTATTGGGTTCCTGTCCACGCGCTTCTAATACATCAATTTCGCCAGAGGATGGCCAAGTGCCATACTTTTCACTCTGTGGAAGCATCCAAAGTGCTGGCCAAACACCCTTGCCTGTAGGTAGTTTGGCACGAAATTCAAACTTTCCGTATCTTTGGTTGAATAACGCCCTGCCATCTCTTTTTCGGGTTTTCATTCGTGCAGAGGTGTAACCACAATTATGAATCGATTCTTTTATCGCTTTAATATGAAGATGGCCATCCTTGACAAAAGCGTTTTCTGGTTCTCGGGTGTAGTACTGTAGTTCATCATTACCCCAACCATTGATCCATTGTTTTGCATTGTAATCATAGAATCCATTGCCGAGATCAAAATCCCATTTCGAACGGTCGATTTCTTTGCCTTCGAATTCATCACTCCAAACCAATTTCCAATGACTTGGGTTGGAATCGAATGCGATGGCAAAGCTAAAGACAACAAATGAGAGAACGGTGGAACCAATTATTTTGCGCACGATTATATTCCTGCCTTCGGTTTTAGGTTGATCAAATATTAACAGAACTAGCGCAAATTCGAACCTTTTTTATTGGTTAGTGAGTCGCCAAGTTCTTCTCTGATTTTATCCCCAAGTAGCTGTAACTTTTTAACTATCTCGGGATTTTGATCTGCAACATTTTTAGATTCGGTGGTATCGTCTTCAAGATCGAACAGGGAAAGTTCAATCTTGCGGGTTTCACTTTTCCCGGGCTTGCCATTGTTTCCGCCCTCAATGATATGGAGGTATGGGTGGGGAAAATGCAATTTCCATTTGCCACTGGTGACTGCATGGAGTGCATCGCCCCAATAAAAATAGTAAGCCTCTTGGGGACTTTTGGCATCGGGTTTTGCTTCCAGTATTGGGCTCATGTCCTTTCCATCTATTTTATTTCCTGCTTGAACAACACCTCCTGCATAACTAACAAGGGTTGGCAAAAGATCAATGGTCATGGTGGGTTCATTACTGATGCTTGATGCGGGGATCCTTCCGGGCCAGCGCGCAACAAATGGAACTCGCACCCCGCCTTCAAACTCAGTCCCCTTGCCTTCTCTCAACATACCTTTAGAACCGCCATGATCTCCATAAGAAAGCCAGGGGCCGTTATCTGAAGTGAAAATCACCAAGGTGTTTTTGTCCAGAGAATTTTTCTTGAGGCATTCAAGAATTGAACCCAAGGAAGCATCAATTTCCTCGATCACATCTCCATAAAGGCCTTGGTTACTTTTACCCTTGAATTTTTCAGAAGCAAATAGAGGTACATGGGGCATCGTGTGAGGCATGTACAAAAAGAAAGGTTTGTTTTTGTTCGCTTCAATGAATTTCACCCCTCGTTCGGTATACCAACCTGTAAGTTTAGACTGATCAGGGTTGTGTTCTAAAACTTTATCATCATGGCGTAAAGGCAGTGGAGGAAAAGTTTTGTTGGAGGGATGATTAGGCCACATGTCATTGGAATAGGGCAAGCCGAAATAGGTATCAAACCCATGGCGCAAGGGGGAATGCAGGGCAGAATCACCTAGGTGCCATTTGCCAAATAGAGCCGTGGAATAACCTTGTTTTTTAAGATATTCAGGAAGAAGGTTTTCTGCATCTTTGATACCATTTTTTGAATTAGGGGCAAGTGCGCCAAGAATTCCCACACGATTTGGGTAACACCCAGAAAGTAGGGCAGCCCGCGAGGCGGTGCAAACTGCTTGGGGCACATGGAAGTTGGTTAGCTTAATACCATTGCGGGCGAGCGAATCAATGTTGGGAGTGCGGATTTTTGTTGATCCAAAGCAGCCAAGGTCTGTATAACCCAGATCATCTGCAAAAATGAGCACAATATTCGGTTGCTTTTCTGCACGCAAATCTAAAGTACTATAAAGTAGCCCAAACAATGCGAGAGAGTATAGATTGATGTTTTTCATAACTTTATCCTTATCAAATAATCGTCCCCAATGCAAAAGTTACAATAAAATTCCCTTTGGCTGTTTAATCAAAAGATGCAATGCCCATGAAATTTGATTAAGATATGTTGATGAGAAAAATAGGCGAATTAATGTTGAAAGTTTGCTCTAGAATTACAATGCGGGCATTGATTTTACTTTTTGTAATGGTATCCACGATATTTTCTAGTTTCCTTTTAGCTGATGATAAAGCTGATTGGGTTCATGTAGGCAGCCTTGCGGGAAAATTGTTGGGCTCACCTCGGGATGGAAAAATTCGCATCAGTTTGGCCCATCAATTTGGCGAAATCGATAGAGATATGGCTTTGCGTGCAGAAGTCTTGCGCAAGAAGTTGTTGGAAACCCGACAAAAAGGAATGGGGTTGCCAAAAAATTCTCCAGCACGGGAAGAGGTTATTCAAGAATTAGAAAATGGCCTTGCGGACCTTCAGGTCCTTCGATCCAAAATATTATTAGTTCACCAAACAGGAGATGTCTTGGAGCTGGTACTTCGCAACCCCTGCAATGTGCGTAGTACTTTTCCGCCTGGTGGTTTTTTTGATGAAAGAGGCAACATTAAGGTTTTCACCAAGAAAATTGTTGCAGAGATGAGGGGGCCTTTGAAACTCCCGGGCTTTGCCTCAAGTTTGGAAAAATTAGATGAGAGTACCTCGGTGTTAGTTTTTGTATACAAAAAGAAGCTGGTTCCTAAGGGGCTAAACCCTAAACCAGATTTGGAACAGTTTGACCTTTTTGCAGGCTTAATCATCATTTTGGATGCAGAATAGCAATCCATTTGTTCTTGATTAGTTCATTTTAAGTGTTGTTCTACACTGTATTAATAGGCCTAGATATTATTAAAATTTTAATCGGCAAAGAAGAGTCTCCCCTTCGGATTTCGTCTAGACATTTATAGCGTGTGTTTTTATGATGCATAAATCTGTTGCTTTTTAAATTCATAAAGGGTGGAACGATGGCTGATATAGAAGGTCCTGAAAAATTAAGTGTGATAAACAATCCTTTGGATTCATGGATTGGCTTGATGGTCGTTATCATTGCTACCTTTATTGGTATTTGCAATGTGAAGGATGATAACATCGTTCAGTAAATGCAATTAAAACAGGTTGAACGGAATGATAACTGGGCTTGGTTTCAGGCAAGGAACATTCGCCAAGCTGTGTATGAAGGAGTGGCTGCAGAATTAAGCGTACCCCATTCCAATGAAACTCCGGAAATCAAATCCTTCCGAGAGGCAAAATCAGAAGAGTTTCGTAAAAAATCTGAATCGCAGGAAAAGAAAGCTGAAAAGCAAAAAGCGGATGCTGAAGAGGCGCAAAAGGGTTACGACAAACTCAATGATATGGATGACCAATTTGATCTTTGTAATGCCGCCCTTGCGGTTAGTTTGGCTTTGATGGGCGTGACTGCCTTGACCAAGAAGTGGTGGCTTTTCTTTATTGCTCTTATTCCTGCAACTTTTGGATTTATTATGGGGCTGGCAGGGTTTTGTGGCTGGGATACCAACTTTGCAATCATCAAGGCGATCATCAAAATATTATCGTAGCGTTGATTAGCTGTTGGCGAGATCAGATTCTCGCTGAAATTTCTGCAGGAGATCAGTTTTATCGAGGCCATATTCCTCCATCGAATAATTGTGCACTCCATGCCTGTGTTGGCTGCTATTTTTTAGATAACTTTTTAGCTTTTCATCCATTCCCTCAGGTATTGGAATATTGAAATGATTGAGTATTTGATGCACGGTATCGATTGGCTTGCTCACCAAATTTTTATAGGTAATATCTAAAAACGGCGTAGCCCTCAGTGGCCAAGCATCTCTTGAGCGATAACCCATTTCTAGCATTTGTTGTAAATGCTTTACCATTCCTGGGCCGATTAGTTTTGAATCTTGCGAAGGCAGGCAAACCATGCGAAGCATTGAGGTTAGGCTTGCCATGGAAGGCAAACTTTCCAATGGATTGCGATGGGTGAAAACTATACGAGCATCGGGGTAAACATTTAGAAGCGGGGCTAACGATGCAATGTGGGCTGGGCCTTTTAAAAACCAGGTTGTTTTCTCTTTGTTGAAAGAAAGTGATTGCAGATGTTTCTTATGCAAGCTGTAACTATCACCAAATTGCGATGCGAAAACATATTGGAAGTAATCGGGTGCATAAACCAACTGGCAAAATAACAGAGCATAAAAAGAGGACATCAGGAATGGATTGCATTCTTCCGGTTCCATGGTTCCCAATTCATGTGCTTTGATAAACTCGGGGGACAACCTATTCACACCATCAATTTGCGCCTGCGCTATTTTAATTTGCTGTTGCACTTGGAAGTTTGTAGCTAGGCTTTGGGGGATCGGCAACTGATGGGTTTCCCAATTTTGTAGCGGTCTCAGTGTTGATACCGAAGAAAGCAAGCCTTGAAGAAAAGTAGTTCCTGTGCGAGGTAGTCCAATTACAAACAAAGGGGCATTGATTGGAACCTTTTCCACTTCGGGATAATTCTTTAGGACATGATGCAGGTTTAAGCGGTTCTTAAGAGAAGAAAGAATCAGTTGTGAAAAAACAACATGTCCAAGAGAATCGGTTTTATTATTGGATGAAAAATCTTTAAGTAGAATATTCAAAGGCACTAGAAAGTTATCTGGACCGAAATCATCAAGCTTAGTTTCACGAATTGCTTTTTTTAAAAGATGATCAATTTGAAAGTTTTCCCCGCGCCAGCCAACAACGGATGCCAAGCACATAGCATTGGAAACAAGGCGACGCCACCAGACTGATTTTCGCACTAAAGCCATGAAGTCTCTTAGCTTGTTTAGTTGACTTTGATAAGCTTCATGGAAGAGGAGTCAAAGTAAGCTTCGCCGTTTAAAGCACGCATTTCCAAAACCAAAACAATTTCCTTGGGTGCAGCGATATCGAATTCGAAGGTGATCTTTTCCCAACCCGTTGACTCGGAAATATACTTGGCTTTTTCACCACTGGAAAGGCGGATGCCAACACCTGAATTAGGTTCGTTGCGGTTTTTGACATTCACTGCTTTTGCAAGCACCTCAACCCTGTATTTCCCGGGATCCAGAGCCACGGGCTTGCGCCAGCCAGCTACAGAATCAGAAGAACTGCGGATGTAAAGGCATGTTTTATCATCGAAGGAAGATTGCAATAAAAGTGAAGGGCCTGTTTCTAAAGTGGGTTTCCAGCCATCAAGGTTGACCGTTTTATCAGGGCCAAAAATGGGCGGGCCAGCGGGCATTTTTCCAATCAGCCGATCGAGAACCTTGCCCCTTTCCGCTAACCTTCTTTTCATATCCTCGCCCCCGCCCTTGATATCCTTTAAAGGCTTTAATTTTTCCACGATATCATCGATGCGTTTATTCATTTCGGTTAAGAGAAAAGCCTGATTATAAACTTTGCGCAGGGCATCGTTATAACGCCAATACATCCCAGGGCATGGCAGCAAAGCATTGGCAAGCATGCAGCTCATCCCGCGCAGATCAAAATTTGGATCACCAAACATTTGATCCATGCCAGCAAGCAGGAAAACAGCTTTGTTACCTTTGGAAGGATCAAAATAAATTCGGTAGTTATTGCGATTGCGGTTGTAGCCATCCCAATGCGAAGTGATTTGTTCGAGTGCGATGAAAGTCCAGAAAGCATCAATATCCACTAGGGCTTCTAGCAACAATAATCTTTTGGCTGGATCAGGTTCTTTGCAAGCAACCACTAAAGTTTTTAAGGGTGCCTGTTCATCCTTCTGCCCTTTTTTTCCTGCAAGTAATTTCTTGGGTTGGTCGATGTCTTGACAAAACCCACCATCATAAAGGTTCCCATCGGGTGATCCAAAATTACGCTTGAGAAAAGTTCGATCCAAGCCTTCCAGTAAAACATAAAGCCCAAGATCCCGATTGTTAAGTTTGACCATGGCGTGGGTTGCTCGCCCGGTAGGTAATCCGGAATTCCGTGAAAGTTCTCTACAGATAAGTTCGTTAAGATAGGTGCCATCTTGAACAGAGTTATTAAGATGAAGTTTATCTAAGCCATAGAATTTCTGCCCAGCAACGAATTTATCAAAGTTAAGTGAAAGTGCAGGGCGATCTTCCAACGCACGAAAACTTCCCGCTGCGCCCTTAAGATGAATTCCCACTTTGGTGTAAGTCAATCCGCCATCAACCTTAACAATGCAGGGCACATAAGTGCGGTCTGCCATTTTTAATGCTTGTATTTCTTTTGGGTCTATCTCGATTGAAATGCTTAGCACTTTTTTCGATGCAAAAAACTCTACCAATGGATCAGGTTTAGCAGGTTTAGCCTCAGCCTGCCCAAAAAGGCTTAACATTAGCATCCAAGTAATCATCATATTATTCACCCTTTCTAAACATTATATTCCCTGTTTATCTTGCGATTGTCAAGCAATCCCTATTGGGGAAGTTTGGGCTTTACGGGTTCTTTTGTGTCTTTTTCCAAGGGATATTGTGCTTTTTGCATCTCCATTTTTTTCATTAATTCTTTCATCATTCGTTGAAGTTCCGCAGGTTGCGTGAGTGCTAGATTTTTTTGCTCAAAGGGATCTGATGCAAGATCAAACAATTGATAATGTGAATTCTCTGAAACAGCCGAAGGAAAATAATGATAGATGATTTTCCACTTGCCATTGCGGTAACTGGTAAAGTAATCGGTTCGGTGTGGCGAATGCGGATAATGCATCAGGAAAACTTCTTCTCTGCCTGCATCTCTCTTCCCTGTTAGCAATGTATTAAGGTTTGTTCCATCAATGGTATGGTCTTGCGGGGGTGCTTTATCGCCAAGGGCAACTAGGGTCGGGAATAAATCATAAACAGCAGCTTGTTGGGATTGAATAGCCCCGGGAGTTATAGGTAATTTTTTTTGATTGGGATTATTCGCATTGGGCTTGGCCCAAGCTGCAATGAAAGGCACTCGCATACCGCCCTCGTAGTGTGAGCCTTTCTTTCCTCGTAACGGTGCAGCGCAGGCTACTGCATGCTCAGGCCCAAGGGGCGCATCCGATCCATTGTCGCCTAGAAAAAATATCAGGGTGTTTTCGCTGATACCAAGTTTTTCGAGATGATCAAGCAAATCACCCAGCGATTTATCCATCCCCTCGACAAGGGTTGCAAAGGCCTGCGCTTGCGCATTCTTTCCCGAAGCTTTGTAATTAGCTGCAAACCGAGGGTCCGAATTAAATGGCGAATGCACTGCGTAGTGCGCTAGATACAGAAAAAAAGGCTTGTCCGCTTTCACTGCATCTGAAAGTTGCGATTTAGCTTCAAGAGTAAGTGCTTCGGTAAGGAAAGTATCGGTGCCATGGTATTTTTCTAAACCGGGAACCCCGTGGGAGGCTTTCTTGTTGGCTTTATCGTTACCATAGTTTTGTTTGCCATAATAACTTGCGGGTGCCCCGATGGAAGCCCCTGCAACATTGATTTCGAACCCTAGGTTCATTGGGTTGGCACCTTCGGAATTTCGGGGGCCGAAGTGACCCTTACCCACATGAATGGTGCGATAGCCGTTGGATTTCATCAACGAGGGAAGTGCTACATTGTTTTTGTTAAGGCCACTCCAGTTCCAATCGGTTGGGCCTTTGGGGCCTGCGTTATTATTATCTGGGTTGATCCAGTTGGTTGTGTGATGTCGTGCTGCGTTTTGGCCTGTCATTATAGAAATGCGAGTGGGCGAGCAGACACTCATTGCGCAAAAGTTATTGAATCGAACGCCTAGAGATGCAAGCCTTTCCATGTTGGGCGTGCGGTAGAATTCATTAAGTGGGTACTTCTTTGCCTTGCCTTGGGCATCGGTCAGAAATGGAACCGAGGTATCCATCACCCCCATGTCATCCACAAGAAAAATAATGATATTGGGCTTGCTTGCATCTGCGCAAAAAGCAATCTCTGGCATCAGCATCCAAACCAATAAAAGATAAAACATTTTTCTTATGTGGATCATTCTCATAGTCTTTCTTCAATAGTATTATTACTTAAATTATACCAGCATTTCAGTTTGAAAGTTATTGATTTATGGTGGTGCTTTGATTGATTCTTTGGTTCTCGAATTAATAGGCATATTAGGGTTAAAAATTGCTTCGTTCTTTGAATGCTTTTTCGTCACAAATGTTTGCATCTGATTATTATCGGTATTGAAGTTTTTTCCGAACGGTAACAATTATAATCGTAAAGTCTATATTGATTTTGGCGATTTAGTGGTGAGCAAACCAACACCACTGGTGTCTTTGTTAGCTAAACAGAACGCCAAAATCTTCAAAACATACATTCTCCCTTTATATGCAACATTGCTTGATTGTTTCATTCTCTGCGGGTAATATAAGCTATTATCATACCTTATTGGGTTCAGCCTGGAGAAGTTCATGAATCTTGGTTGCTTTCTTCTATTGCTTAACCTCACCCCTTTCGAAATCAACTTTCACGAACAAGTTGCCCCTCTATTAGTTAAGAACTGTATCGAATGCCATAACTCTTCAATCACTAAGGGAAACCTGAATCTTGAAACACTTTCCATGGCTCTAAAAGGTGGGGATCACGGCAAAGCCATAGTTGTTGGCAACCCAGAGCAATCGCTTCTTTATCAAAAAATCATTGCTAAAGATGCAAGCAGTAAACCAGAGATGCCTAAGAAGAAGCCCGCACTTGCCAAGGCCGATGTAGAGAAGATCAAAGCTTGGATCGCTGATGGGGCTGCTTGGCCCAAGGAAATCGTGCTTAAAGAAAAAGCCAAAGCGGATGGTTCCTTCTGGTCGTTCAAGCCAATTGCCAAGATGATGCCACCGGTTATTAAGGATGCCCCTGCTGCTTGGAAGATCAATCCTATTGATGCATTTGTTTTTGCAAAGCTGAAGGAAAAAGGGTTGCAACCATCTCCAAAGGCAGACAAGCGAACTTTGCTTCGCAGGATCACCTTGGATTTGATTGGCTTGCCCCCTACCGTCAGTGAGGTTGCAGATTTTTTGAACGATGAAAACCCCGATGCATATGAAAGAGTGGTAGATCGGTTGCTTGCATCGCCAGGATATGGAGAGCGTTGGGCGCGCCATTGGTTAGATGTCGCACGCTTCAGCGAAAGTGATGGGTTCGAGGAAGATATGCAAAGGCCGCAGGCATACACCTTCCGAGATTATGTGATCAGGGCATTGAACCAAGACAAACCTTACGATGAGTTTGTGCGCGAGCAAATAGCAGGTGATGTTCAAGTTCTTCAAACTGGGGATAGCATTGCTGCAACGGGTTTTCTCGTAGCAGGGCCTTGGGATGCGGTTCAGCGGGTGACCCCAAGCAAGCTAGGAAGATTGCAATCGCGTGAAGAGCAGTTGGAAGAAATAGTATCAGGGGTTAGCCAAGCGTTTCTGGGCCTGACGGTTCAATGTGCCCGTTGCCATAACCACAAGTTTGATCCGATTTCGCAGGAGGATTATTACCGAGTAAAGGCAGTGTTTGAAGGAATCGATCATGGGCTAAAGCCAAAAGTCCATGGGGTGAGAAGATTAATGGGATCAAAAGAAGAATCTCTCTGGTTGCAAAAGACTGAACCTCTGCGCAAAGAAATTGTAAAGTTGGAAGCCCGAGATTTGGAACTGCAAAAGCAATTGAAGGAAAAGCAAAAAGAAAGTGATGGTTTAGCATCGTTGATGAAGGAAAAAGAACAGATGAAGTTAGGGCTAGAAAAGTTACGCCAGCAGTTAGCTCAGAAATTTCCGGTGGAGATGGGATTTGTAGGCGAGCGCGAGCAACCCAGGCCTACGGTTTTATTCAACCGAGGCGATATCAAGGAACCCAAAAATGAAATCTCAGCCGGCGGGCTTCAAGCACTCAAACTTTCCCAAGTTGATTTTCCCAAGGATCTTAATCTACCCGAAGCCCAACGCAGAATCTTATTCGCACAATGGCTAACCCATCCAGCGAACCCTTTCACTTTCCGCGTGATGATCAACCGCCTTTGGCAGGGGCATTTTGGAATCGGCATTGTGGATACACCCAGCGATTTTGGCTTTAATGGTGGCAGGCCCACTCACCCCGAGCTTCTTGATTTCCTTACCTCTGAATTTAAAGTGCAACAGTTCAGTATCAAAGCTATGCATCGGTTGATCGTTACCAGTGCCACCTATACACAGGCTTGCATTCCCAACTTAAATACTAGGGAAGAGTATAAAAAGGCTGTGGCGATGGATGCGGATAACCGCTTTTTTTGGCGCTTTCCCTCGCTTAGGCTAGAGGGTGAGGTGGTGCGTGATGCGATGCTTGCAATGGCTGGTAATCTTAATTCCGAAATGCACGGCCCTAGCTTTAAACCTTACACGGTAACACAGCTCAACACTTATTTTTATCATTTGTTCGATAAGGACGATAACATTTACAACAGACGGACTGTTTACCGTATGCAGGTGATCACGGGGCGAAGCCCGCTTCTCGATGCGCTTGATTGCCCGTCCCCGTCCATCACTCAACCTAGAAGAAGCCCCACTTCCACGCCCTTGCAGGCGCTTGCACTTATGAACGATACCTTTGTGATCAGGCAATCGATGAAATTTGCAGCAAGGCTTAAAGATCAACAACCAGAATTACAAAAGCAAATCGAACTAGCCTATGAATTCGCTTATTCGCGATTGCCCACCGCAGAGGAGTTTCAAGCAGGATTAAATGTTGCAAAAGAGTACGGGTTAGAAACCCTATGCTGGGCTATTTATAACTCCAGCGAATTCCTTTACAATCATTAGGATGACAATGCATTTGAACATCCCTGCAACACAAAATAGTTGGCTCAACAGGCGCTCCTTCCTTGATCAGGCGGGAACCGGATTGGGTTCCATCGCCCTTGCTTGGTTATTGCAGAGAGATTCGCTTCTTGCATCTGCACCGATCAACGGGTTGCACTTTCCTGCAAAGGCAAAGCGCATCATCCATATTTTCTCGCCCGGTGGCGTCAGTCAGGTAGATACTTTCGATTACAAACCTGATTTAGAGAAACTCGATGGAACCAAACTTACCTCGAAGGGCGAACTCGACACCTTCTTCGCTTCTCCTGGGTTGCTGCGTAAAAGCGTATTTCCTTTTAAGCAATATGGAAAGTCTGGCGCGTGGGTCAGTAGTTTGTTTCCACACCTTTCCACTTGTGTGGATGATATTGCGTTCATTCATTCGATGGTTGCAAAAAGCCCATCCCATTCACCCGCCTGCTTTCAGATGAACACCGGCTTCACCCTTGCGGGTTTTCCTAGCTTAGGAGGTTGGATTTCCTATGGCCTCGGGAATCTCAGCGATAACCTTCCATCGTTTGTGGTACTTCCCGACCCCCGTGGTTTAGTCAATGGTGGCACTGCCAACTGGAGTAATGGTTTTCTTCCCGCCCAACATCAAGGCACTAGGATGAATGGAAGTTCGAACAACCCTATTGCCAACCTGCATAGCCCTGATAATGTCAGCCCATCTGCAAGGATTGCAGGTTTGAAACTTATTCAAAGTGCCAACAATTCTTATGCGAATGCAGACCCTTATGATTCATCTCTTGCAGCAAGATTAAAATCGTATGAACTTGCGGCTAAGATGCAGACTAGTATTCCTGAAGCGGTAAATTTCCAGAATGAACCCGACCATATCCGTAAACTTTATGGTATCGATGATCCAGTGGTTGGTGCCTCCGCTCGCAATTTTCTTCTTGCACGAAGGCTTTCCGAACGGGGTGTGCGCTTTGTTCAAATTTATAATGGCGGGGCACTTGGTTCGCCTAGAATCAATTGGGATGGCCATGAAGATGTCAAAGATAACCACCAAAAACAAGGACTACTTTTAGACCAACCTTGTGCAGCATTATTAAAAGATTTGAAACAGCGTGGTATGCTCGATGATACTCTGGTTATCTGGTCCACCGAGTTTGGCAGAACGCCTTTTACCCAAGGTAATAGGGGCGATAACTCTTTGGGCAGGGATCATCACCAGCATACTTTCACCTGCTGGCTTGCGGGTGCTGGGGTCAAAGCAGGTTCAAAATATGGTTCCTCAGATGAACTGGGCTATAAGGTTGCAAATGATCCTGTTTCCATCTATGATTTCCATGCTACCATCCTGCAACTGATGGGCATCAACCACGAAAAACTTTCTTATTATCATAATGGCATCGCCCGTAGACTTACCGATGTTCATGGCCATGTTGTAAAGGGATTACTCGCTTGAAATTTATTCTATTCCGATTTTCTGTCATACTGACACTTGCAATAATGCTTTGCAGTTTGGGTTATAGCCAAGGCAAATCTGCCAAAGATGTTTTCTTTCACGAACAAGTTGCCCCTCTATTAGTTAAGAACTGTATCGAATGCCATAACTCTTCGGTAACTAAAGGAAAGCTAAATTTAGAAACTTTAGCCTTTGCTCTAAAAGGTGGAGATGAAGGCAAAGCCATAGTTGTTGGCAATCCAGAGCAATCGCTTTTATATCAGAAAATCATTGCTAAGGAACCGGGCAGTAAGCCAGAGATGCCGCGCAAGAAGCCCGCACTTGCCAAGGCCGATGTAGAGAAGATCAAAGCTTGGATCGAACAGGGCGCTAATTGGCCCAAGGAAATCGTGCTTAAAGAAAAAGCCAAAGCGGATAGTTCCTTCTGGTCGTTCAAGCCTATTGCTAAGGTGATGCCTCCTGTTATTAAGGATGCCCCTGCTGCTTGGAAGATCAATCCCATTGATGCATTTGTTTTTGCAAAGCTGAAGGAAAAAGGGTTGCAACCTAGCACCCTTGCCTTGCCTCGTGATTTCATCCGCAGGGCGACTTACGATTTGATCGGCCTTCCCCCAACACTTGCCGAATCAGAAGCTTTTGCCGTAGCCTATAAAGCCAACTCTCAGCAAGCTATCAACAACTTAGTGGATCGTTTGCTAGCGTCGCCACGGTATGGCGAACATTGGGGCAGGCATTGGCTTGATGTTATTCGCTTTGGCGAAAGCAGAGGTTACGAACGAAACGAGATCATCACCAATCTTTGGCCCTTCCGTGATTATGTCATCAAGTCTATCAACGAAGACAAACCCTTTGATGTTTTTATTAAAGAGCATCTTGCGGGTGATGTGATGGGGGCAGGGAAACCCGAGGTTGAAATCGCCTCTGCCTTTTTAGTTGCAGGGCCTTACGATGATGTGGGCAATCAAGATGCGATGGCTGCAGCACAAATTCGTTCTGATCAAATGGATGAAATGATTCGTGCCACCAGCGAAGCTTTCCTCGGGCTTACCATGGGGTGTGCTCGTTGCCATGATCATAAGTTTGATCCACTTCTGGCCAAGGATTATTACTCGATGTTTGCAACTTTTGCAGGGGTGGTGCACGGCCCACGCGAAGTTGCAAGCAGCGAACAAAGAGCAGTTCGAGCTGAACAAAGCAAAGGGTTTGAAGCTAAAAAAGTCTTGCTCAGCGCCAAGCTAAAAAAGTTAAATACAGAAAAAGATCGTATGGAAATTGCAGATATCAACAAAGAACTTGCAGAGGTGAATGCCCTGATTGCTAAGGTTCCCCCTTTACCTGTTTGGTGGGTAGGAAATCACAAATCTGCTCCGGGGCCTTTTCATGTCTATCTGGGGGGTAGCCCTCAGAAAAAAGGAGATGAAGTTTTTTCTTCCAGTCTTTCTGCCCTTAACCTTAATCCCTCTTCTTACAAGCTAGACCTTCAAAAATCTGAAGCCGAACGCAGGGTTGCTCTTGCTAACTGGATCATCGCACCCGATAACCCGCTTTCTCCTCGCGTTCTTGCTAACCGAGTTTGGCAATATCATTTCGGCACCGGTATTGTCGACACCCCTAGCGACTTTGGTTTTATGGGAGGCAGGCCCACTCACCCCGAACTTCTCGATTGGCTTGCAACTATGTTGCAAAAAGAAGGCTGGCAATTAAAACCACTTCATAAACTCATTATGACTTCTCAAGCTTATCAGCAAAGTTCTGCCTTCATCGCAGATGCCTCTCGTATGGATGGCGATACCAGATATCTCTGGCGCTTCCCACCTCGCAGGCTGCAAGCCGAGGAAATCCGCGACACCATGCTTAGCATTGCAAGCAAGCTCGATTTACGGATGGGGGGCGTTGGTTTTCGTTTATACGAATACCAGCAAGATAATGTTGCAACCTATGTTCCTTTAGATCAGGTCGGGCCCGAAACTTACCGCAGAGCGATTTATCATCATAACGCTCGAGCTGCTCGGGTTGACCTCCTTGCTGATTTCGATGCGCCTGACCCCGCACTGGCTGAACCTCGTAGAGCCACCACCACCACACCCCTACAAGCCCTTACCATGATGAATCATAAGTTTACCTTCGACATGGCAAATTTCTTTGCACAACGAGTTATCAAAGAATCTCCAACTCCTGATTCCGATACTCAAATCAAACTTGCTTTCCAGCTAGCCTTAGCCCGAGATCCTAGCCCGATGGAACTTAAACAGGCCAAGTTCCTTGTCACTAATCATGGGCTCCGAGCTTGTTGTAGGGCTCTTTTAAACTCTAACGAATTGATCAACTTAAAATAATTATGAACAACAATACCTCACCAATGGCTGACCTTAACCGTCGTGGTTTATTTCATAGTGTCTTCACGGGCCTTGCTGGAATTGGCCTTGGTTCTCTTTTACAAAAAGATGCCCAAGCTAATATGAATTCTTGGCAAGCAGGCAAAGGGGTAACTCATTTTGCACCCAAAGCAAAACGAGTTTTGCAAATCTTCTGCCCAGGCGCTGCTTCTCACATCGACCTTTGGGACTACAAACCCGAGTTATACAAACAAAGTGGTAAACCTCTACCCGGGGGCGAAAACTTCTTTTCCTTTCAAGGCAAGAATGGCAATTTGATGGCTCCCCCTTGGGAATTCCTTCCCTCGGGAAAATCAGGCAAACCCATTTCCTCTCTTCTTCCTAACATGGCTCGCCATGTCGATGACATCGCCTTCATTCATTCGATGCAGTCTAAAAGTAACACCCACGGACCGGGCTGCGTTTTTATGAACACAGGCCATGTCTCGGAAGGTTTCCCTAGCGCTGGCGCTTGGCTTAGTTATGCCCTTGGTAGTGCCAACGATAATCTACCTACTTATGTTGCTTTGCCCGATGTTCGAGGCGAACCACCAAACGGGAAGGCGAATTGGAGTAACGGATTTTTACCCGCTAGGCATCAGGCGGTAATGATGGCTTCCCATTTGAATATCCGGAATCTTAAGCAACCCGCTGCGATTAGTGAAAACGAAGAAAAGGCATCTCGTGATTTTCTTTCCTTCCTAAACAACCAACATGCTAACGCTAACCCCAGCGATTCCACCCTCAATGCCAGGATTGCTGCCTATGAACTTGCTGCACGCATGCAGCTTAGCGCGCCTGAAGTTTCTGATCTTTCTCGTGAGACTAAATCCACGCTCGCTTCCTATGGCGCAGATAGTACCAATAATCTTAAAGCTGGTTATGCTCGCAATTGCATTCTGGCTCGTAGACTTCTTGAACGCAATGTGCGCTATGTCAATCTTTATTGTGCATCAAGAGCCAGTGGCGTCGATGGGTTGCTCAATTGGGATGCCCACCGAACTTTGAAATCTGATTACGAAAGACATTGCCCTATTTTTGATCAACCCACTGCTGCATTGCTTTCGGATCTTAAGCAGCGCGGTTTACTTGAAGATACCCTAGTACTTTGGACCACCGAGTTTGGCAGAATGCCAACCCATCAGGTTGGTACTACCGGGCGAGATCATAACCCAGATGCTTTTACGGTTTGGATGATGGGTGCAGGGGTCAAAGGTGGAATCAGCTATGGGGCAACCGATGAATTTGGCAGAAAGTCCGTTGAGAAGGTGACCAATGTTTGGGAATTTTACGCCACAGTACTGCACCTGTTAGGCTTTGATTTCGATCGCTTAAAGTTTTATCACAATGGCATCGATCGCAAAATCACCGATGTGCACGGGAAAGTAATCACCGAAGTATTGGCTTAAGCTGTTAATAAACCAAAACCATTTACGAGAATAAGTATGAAGAAAATTACTAGGCGTAATGCAATCAAATTAACCGCAGTGGGCCTTGGAGGCATTGCCATTCCTGCAATTGGAACCACTGCACAAAAACCTGCTAAGCCTTTTGGTACCGAATTCCCCAACCTTGAATCACTTACAACAGGCAAGTGGTGGGATATCGCCCTAGCACCCAACAACCAAACTAAAAGCAAAGGGAAAGGGGGCGCTACCCCAGCACCTTCTATGAAAGTTGCTAGGGATAAAGTAATCGCATTCGCTTTGTATGCCCATCACAACAAGGTTCTGAAAATCACTGCACAACTTTTTCCTCTAATGCCTGAAGAAGAAGAAACCGCCCGACTTGAACTAATGCAGGAAGGTCAATGGAAGGAAGTTGCCAAGGCGGAAGTTCTTTACCCCGGTTGGGATGCTCATTTTAGAATCGAAAATTGGGATAATTCAAAAGATGTTGCTTATAGAATTCGACACGGTGAAAAAGCAAGCTTCGAAGGTTTGATCCGTAAAGACCCTATTGATAAAAATGAAATCATCGTTGCTAATATGTCTTGCAATTCAAGCAGGACGATTGGCCTTAGACCAGAAATTATTGAAAATCTTAAGCTGCAAAATCCTGATATGCTTTTCTTCGGCGGGGATCAAACCTACCGCCATACCGAACACACCGCAGGTTGGATTGAATTTGGTTTACAGTTTCGCGATATCATTCGCGATAGGCCAACCCTTTGCATCCCCGATGATCACGATGTAGGTCATGGTAATGTCTGGGGTGAAAACGGCAAGAAATCTATTACTCCGGGCGATGCAGATGGGGGATACCGTTACCCCGTCGATTATGTTAATCAAGTTCAAAGGCAGCAATCTTGGAACTTACCCGATCCTGTTGACCCTGCTCCTGTTGACCGAGGAATTAAAGTTTACTTCACTCGCATTACAATAGGGGAAATTGACTTTGCAATTCTTGAAGATCGAAAGTTTAAAACCGGACCCGATGGCAAGATTCCGAAAATGGGCCCTAGGCCCGATCATATCAACGACCCAAAGTACGATCCCAAAACCATCGACCTTCCCAACCTTCAGCTTCTTGGTAAAAGGCAGGAAAAATTCCTCGATGAATGGACTCAAGACTGGACCGGCACACAAATGAAAGCTGTCCTTTCACAAACCGCTTTCTGTGGCGCTGTGCATATGCATGGTGGCAGGGATAGTAGGCTTCTTGCAGACCTTGACTGTAACGGCTGGCCTCAGACTCCCCGAAACCGAGCCCTTGAACTTATTCGTAAAGCTTGGGCTGTTCATCTCTGTGGCGACCAGCACCTTGCGGTGGTCGTCAAACATGGCGTAAAAGATTTTGGCGATGGGCCCTATGCTTTTACCAGCCCTGCACTTGTTAATACGATTTATGGAAGATGGTGGCACCCGCTTGACGAAAAAGCTGGGCCTAATCCGGTAAAAGGGTGTTCGCTTCCTTGGACCGGCGATTTTAACGATGGCTTAGGAAATAAAATTTCGATGCTTGCCTATGCCAACCCCGAAGACATTACCAACGAGAAAAAGCGGGCTGATGGCTATGGCTTGGTTCGCTTTAATAAAAAGTTGCAAACAGTCACTTTTGAGTGCTGGCCCCGTTTTTCTAGAGTTAAAGAGGCAAACGAAAAAAACACTGGGCAGTTTCCTGGTTGGCCCATCACCATCAATACCGATGCAAACGATGGTAGAAAAATAGTAGGTTATCTTCCCGAACTTGTTTTTGAAAAAGGCGTAACCCCTGTGGTACAGGTAATGGAAGAAAAAACCGGAGAGGTTTTGTATACGGTGCGTTCCCAAACTTCTAGCTTCAAACCAAGGGTTTACGCTCAAGGAAAATATACAGTTAATATCGGTAGGAACAAACCAGATGAAAAAACCCTCAAGGGCCTTGAAATAACAAGTACAGCAACGCCTATCAAAATTAAGTTATAGGTTAGAAACTGGGGGATAATAAAAAACTCCATCGGGCAATCAAGCAACGATGAAGTTCTTTATTTAATAATAATTGAAATTGACTGGCTGCTACTGATGAACGATCAAATCTTCATTTGTTAATTCGACAAAGAAATGCAATTCAAACAAGTCTTTGATTGCTTGATGATGTTTTTGAAAAATATGGATGAGCTTTTCATTTGAGATGTTGCCAGTGGTAATCCAAAGGAATTTTTCAGGTTTATTCCTGACGACAAAAGAATCTACAAAATCACGATCTTTAGAAACTAAAATGCGTTTATCTTTTTCGCAAAGAGCTATGAGTTCTGTATCTGTGGTGCGATTTTTGTTTGCAAGAAAATCGGTATGAATAACATCAAAACCTAACCCCGAAAGAACCTCGAAAAGCCTAACTGGTAACTGGGCGTCAAGTAAAACCCTCAATGGTTTACTTTCTGTATGCTTTTGCAATCAGACAGCTTCGCAGCATACTGCAGGCAAGCTAATATATCATTTGCAACCAAGTCCGGATAATCGGCCAGAATTTCAGGATGCGACATACCAGAGGCCAGCAGTTCCAAAATCATCACTACTGGGTAACGCATTCCTCGGATACAAGGCTTGCCATGGCAGATGGTAGAATCAATCGTGATGTGATCTTGAAGTAAAGACATTTCGTCCCCTGATATAAATTATAAAATTAATATTAACTTAAATCTAAGCACAAGCCAAGATGGCTTTGTTGGTTTGCCAGAATGAGAAGAAAATGGGGCAAGGCTCCAGAAACCCAACGCTTCGCCCAGATATAGGAGTGAAAGTTCGCTCTGCTTGCGGCGTTACGAAGTTATTGCTGGCTTTGTTTACAAAAGAAGCCGTAGGAAAAAACTCCATCGTGCGATAAAGCAACGATGGAGTTCTTATTCCATTAAAACTAGCTGACCCAAACTCCGTTGATATCGGATGCAGATCCACTGTAGAAAGAAAAGATTAAATCAAGGGTAGGGTAATTAAAGGCATTAACCTGAGGCCCGCCGCCTTTTCCTGCACCCGTAATAATATCAAGGGTTCCATCGCCATTGGCATCGCTAACTCCAACTCGAACCCCGCCACTGAAGCCGGAGGAATAAGCTAGGAACTGAGTAAGTTGTACCCCGGTTAACGCATTCCAAACCGCAACCATTGGTGTTCCACCCGAACCTGCACCGGTAAGCACTTCGAACTGGCCATTGCCGCCTAAGTCGCCAACAGCAACATAAACTCCACCCGTAAATGCAACAGGGTAGGCATACCATTGATTAACTACGGCAAGAGTATTGTAATTAAAAATCTTAACTTCTGGGCCACCCCCCACGCCAGCACCCACGACGATTTCTGCAATATTGTCGTTGTTAATATCTGCAGCAGCAACATTTACGCCACCGGTAAAAGAGGTGTCAAAAGCCCAAAAAGATTTAAGTAGGGCAAGGGAAGAGCCATCATAAATATTAACTTGCGGGCCACCGCCAGCGCCTGCGCCTGCAACAATATCCAGCACGCCATCAAGGTTAAAATCAGCAAGGGCGATATTTACCCCGCCTGTAAAACTGGGGTTAAAAGCAAAGAAGGAATTAATTACTGCCCCAGTTTTTGAGTTAATAATTGCAATTGCAGGGCCACCACCAGGGCCTGCTGCCGCAACCGTAAAGGCAGATCCATCTTTGTTAAAGGGGCCAGATGCAACCCGAACTTCACCAGTAAATCCTGGGAAGGGATTAGCAAAACCTAGGCTAGATGCAGTTCCCGAATTGTAAAATGTTGCAGCACTGGCAGAGGCATTTGCAGCACCATTGATCCCCGTTACCAAAGGATCAGGATTCTCAACAATTTTTAATTTGCCTAACTGATTTAGCCCTAGTTCGGTAAACCACATATAACCATCAGCGCCTTCAACGATGCGGTGAAACACCGTCTTTTGACTTTCAGCTTGATAGCGGGTATACAGGATATTTGAGGTATCACCAGTAGTTGTACCTGGTATTGCTTGTGCGGTTAAAATGTTACTACTTAAACGAACAATATAGTCAGGCCCTGTTTTTACTAAAGCTGGCGAAAGAGGAGTTGCAGCACCTTGATTGACATAACTTTGAGTGTAAAGATTTCCGAAAGAATCAAAAGCAAGGCTTGCTAAGATAGAGTCGTATTGGCTAGGAGGAACTGCGAATTCTGTTATTACGCCAGCAGCAGTTATTCTACCAATGTTATTTCCAGCCTCTTCGGTAAAGTATAAATCTGTTCCACTAGGAGCTGGAATAATTGCAATAGGCCTACTACTTGCGGTAGGAATTGTATATTCGGAAACCGTACCAGTAGTGGTAACTGCAAAAATTTTATTATTTGTAAGTTCAGTACCCCACATTCTGCCATCTCCACCTGCCACTATATAAATAGGAGTACCATATAAAGATAAATCGTAAGAAGTGACGGTTGATGCACTAGTGATAGCACCACCCACAAGATTAAGATGACCAACGGTGCTGGTATTTTTTCCACAATACCAAATGGTGACGCCATCGGGGCCTACAGCAAGAGGGTGGGGCCCTTGGTTCACTGTGCCAACGGAGCTAGTGTAATTTAGGTCAACCGTAAAATTAATGGCTCCCGTACTTGTATTGATTTGGGCAATTTTTCCAGGGTTTGTACCCGTTCCTTCTAACGATACATACAAATTTCCTACAG
>Ga0209284_10000232_pt1 | contig 89332 bp, 76 predicted proteins | sample FRY03_FD_187211 | JGI IMG/M metagenome (GOLD analysis project Ga0209284, IMG submission 187211) | Freshwater microbial communities from Lake Fryxell liftoff mats and glacier meltwater in Antarctica - FRY-03 (SPAdes) (version 2) | ecosystem: Environmental > Aquatic > Freshwater > Ice > Glacier... | reverse complement strand
TGGGATGCTTGTCCTTCAGGGGAGTATGCTCTCTGGTCTCGCTCAGGAAGGGGCGGTGGTGAAGTCGATCGATGTTCAGTATGTCGGGAATCAGACGGTAGCTCCCGAGCGTCTCCTTTCCCACATGTCCACCCGGGTCGGTGACAAGCTCTCCATGACCCAGATCGACGAAGATGTGAAGAGTCTCTACGCGAGCGGTGATGTTGAGAACGTTCGAATCCTCTCCGATAGTGCTTCCGGCGGTGTTTCTCTTATTGTTGTTGCCCAGACCCGTGCGGTCTACGGCGGTGCTCAATTCGTCGGCAACACTCTCATCGAGACTTCGAAGCTTGAGAACAAGCTCGAACTGAAAGTCAATAAGCCCATCGACGAGTCCGTCCTCCAGACCGCTCGTGAAGAGATGCAGGAGATGTATCGGAAGAAAGGCTTCTCTGAGTCGACCGTCACCTACCGCATCGGCGCCCCCACTGCCGAAGGTTACTCCACCGTTATCTTCACCATCGATGAGGGAACCCAGGGTGTCCTTCGCAACATCGAGTTCGTCGGCAATGTCGCATTCACCGCCTCACGGCTCAAAGAGGAGATGAAGCAGAAGGAGAAGGGAATCACCACCATCTTCGGGAAGGGTGGTTCGACCGACGCTGAGACTCTTGCGCAGGATGTCCGCGCCATCGAAGATTTCTACCGCGACCATGGATACCTCAACGCCAAGGTTTCCAATGTATCCCGCCTCCGTGCCGACGCGAAGTATGTCGATGTCATCCTCACAATCGAAGAAGGTCAGACGTATCAGGTCGATAGTCTCGCAATCAACGGAGTTACCGTCCTCAATATGCAGAGTGACGTGCTCCCTTTCTTGAAGACTGCTGCCGGTGACAGTTTTGCGGGCAACAAGCTCAAGGATGATATCAAGCTCATCACCGATCAATACGGCAGTCGTGGCTACGCCGACGTCCGCGTCAATCCCCGTCTCGAAGATTCCGGAAGCGGTGCGGTGCGTGTCGTCCTCGACGTGACCGAGGGTCGTCCCTACAAGATCGGCCAGGTCAGCATCGAGGGGAACCACAAGACGAAAGATTCTGTCATTCGTCGCGAGCTCCCGATGGAGCCCGGTCAGGTCTACGACACGACCAAGGCTGACGTGACGGAGCGCCGTCTCCAGAACATGAACTACTTCTCCAGCGTAGAAGTGATGCCTGTGGACACCAGCTACCTCGACGAGAAGGATCTCCTCATCCGCGTCGTGGAAAAACCGACCGGAACGATCAACTTTGGTGCGGGTTTCAGCTCGATCGACAGTCTCACCGGTTTCTTCGAAGTGACGCAGACCAACTTCGATCTGTTTGACTGGCCGAGCTTTACCGGTGCCGGTCAGCGCTTCCGCCTCAGTGTCCGTGCCGGTAGCGAGCGCAAGGATGCCAGCATCTCCATCACCGAGCCTTGGTTCCTCGGGCAAAGACTTGCCTTTACGACCGAGGCCTATTACCGCGACCTTCTCTTCCTGAGCCCGGAATACGATCAGACCAGCTACGGTGTCGCCCTCTCGCTCCGTAAAGCTGTCGGTGAGTTTACCTACCTCGTGGGTGACTACCGCGCCGAGCAGATCGAGATCGATGCCGCCCCGAACGCCTCCCCCGCCTTCCTTGCCGAAGAGGGTGAGTTCTTCAAGAGTTCGGTCGGTGCCAGCCTCGTTCGCGATACCCGTGACAATGTCTTCCTCCCCCGCGAAGGGAACAAGGCCTCGGCTGGCTTTGAGTTTGCAGGTCTCGGTGGCGACGTGGAAGACACGATCTTCTCCGCCAGCGCAGCCCAGTATTTCCAGTTGCCCGGAGACATCATCGTGAGCTTGAATGGTGAGGTGAACCAGTCCACCGATGGCGATCACGTCTTTACCCGTCACTTCCTCGGCGGTGCCAACAACCTGCGTGGTTTCGAGTTCCGTGATGTGGGTCCGCGTGATCCAGTCAGCGGCGAGGTCCTCGGGGGCAATCGTTCCTGGAACGCGACCGCAGAGGTCTCGGTGCCGGTGGTGGACAAGATTCGCGCTGCTGCGTTTTACGATCTGGGTGAAGTTAGCGACGGGCCGACAGGCTCGATTGAGAGCGGTATCCACTCTGACTGGGGTATCGGCGTCCGTCTCTTCGTTCTCGGCAGTGCCCCGGTACGTCTCGACTACGCTTTTCCGCTCCAGTCCGATGGCTTCAACGACGATGGCGGCCGCTTCCAGTTCACCATGGGTGCGCAGTTCTAAATACCGGGGAGCGTAGAGGTTTTTCTAAGAAATCACCGTTCCCTATCGTCCGTTCAGAGCCCGTTGCATTCGCTGCTGTCAGTGTTGTTGCACGAGGCGAACTTCCCTCTCATCTTCTGATTCGATCATTATGAAATTCCGCCTGCCAGCCATCTTCTTTTCCCTTGCTCTTCCGCTGCTCTCCCAGAGTGTCTCCGGACAGGAGCTAAAAATTGCTGTCATCGATATGCAGGAGGCCCTCAACCAGTTCTTCAAAACTGAGATTCAGGTGAAACAAATCAACGACCTCGCTGACGAGAAGCGCAAGAATCTCGACGAGCGCCAGGCTGCCTACCAGCAGATGACCAATCAGATGACGGAGCTCGACGCCGTCTACAAGGACACTGCCCTCGCGGAGAGCAAGCGGAAGGAGGCCCTCGAGAAGCTCCAGGCTCTCTTTCAGGAGCGTCAGGCCAAGGGCAAGGAAATCTCCGATGCCCAGCGCAAAGCTTCGTCCGAAGTGATGACAGCCCGTCAGGAGATGGAAGCAACACTTGTCGAAGAGATCAAAAAGACCGTCGATACGATTGTACAGGCTCAGGGGCTCGATCTTGTCTTCGACAAGTCCTTCCTCCCCAAGGCGAACAAGGCGATTCTCTACACCTCGGCAAATGTGAAGGATCTCACTGCCGAAGTCGTCAGCACCCTCAATGCCGGTGCTCCTGCCTCGGCTGCTCCGGCCAACTAAGCGTTCCGGATTCCGGGAGTTTCCCGAGCGAAAGCGGCGATTTTCGCCGCTTTTTTGTTTTTACGAACGGGCGGGAATGGTCCATGGGAAGGTTCGCATCTGATCATGAAAACGAGTGTGGGAGAAATAGTAACCCTGGTTGAGGGAACCCTGGTCCGCGGAGACGCCGCTGCAGTCCTGACGAATTTTGCCGCGCTGGACCAGGCCGACGCGACCTGTGTGAGCTTTTACGGGAACCCGAGATACCGGGAGCAACTCGAATCGACCCGCGCAGGTCTGGTTCTCGTGCCCGATGCGGGAGTGGCGGCACCGGAGGGATCCTCCCTCGTCGTGGTGGTGAATCCGGTGATGGCTTTTGATCGCATCGTGCGGCTCTACGGGGTGACTCCGCCTCCCTTTGTCGCCGGGGTGAACGAGACTGCTTTTGTTCACCCGGAGGCGCAGCTCGAGCCTGGCGGGGTCTCGATCGAGGCAAATGCGACCGTCTCCTCGGGCGCAGTCATCGGGAAGGGAACCCGTATCGGTGCCGGGACCGTCATTGGTGAGGATGCGGTGATCGGTGAGGACTGCGTCATCGGACCAAATGTCACGATTTGTCAGGGCTGTCTCGTTGGGGACCGGGTCATCCTCCACCCCGGGGTGGTCGTCGGAGCGGATGGGTTCGGATTCGAGTTCGTCGAGGGCCGCCATCGCAAAATCGAGCAGCTCGGGATCGTCCGCATCGGCAACGATGTGGAGATCGGGGCATCCAGCACGATTGACCGGGCCCGCTTTGGCGAGACGGTCATCGGCGAAGGGACCAAGATCGACAACCAGGTCCAGATAGGGCACAATTGCATCATCGGGAAACATTGCATCATTGTCGCGCAGGTCGGGATCTCGGGCAGCACGCGGATCGGGGACTATGTCACTCTGGCTGCGCAATGTGGTGTCGCCGGCCACCTCGTCATCGCGGATCACGTCACTTGCGGGGGGCGCAGCGGCGTCATCGCTTCGATCCGAGAGCCGGGAGGCACCTACTTCGGGTATCCGGCCCGCCCTTTCAAGGAGGACCGCCGCGAAGCGATGCGCATCAAACAGCTCGGCAGTCTCTTCCGCCGGGTCAAGGCACTGGAGACGGGCATCACTGAGGTGCCTCAGGGTGAGGGGTGATTTTACAGGTCGATGACCTCGCCTGGCGCGGGGATGATCACCCGTGCCCCGGGGAGACGCTGCTCCAGCTCGGCTTTAAACCAGGCCCGGGCCGCCTCATCCCCGTGGACGAGGACGACGTTCGTAGGGTCGCATGAGACCGTGTAATCGACAATCTGGTCGCGCGGGGAATGCCCACTGAAGTCAAAGCGCTCGACATCGCATTTGATTTCGGACTCGTGGGGAGAATCGGCCGAGATCGCGACGCGGCCCCCTTTGCCGGCAGCGAGGATACGACCGGCGAGACTGTCTTTGTCCGCGTAGCCGACGAAGAGGAGCGCGTGATCCGCCGAGGAGAGGACGCGGCGGGCAAAGCGATGCGACACGGTATGCTCGGACATCATCCCGCTGGAGAGGGCATAGATCGAGCGGGGATGGAAGTCGGGTTCGCGATGGCCGCGGGGCAGGATGCGCAGGCTGGGGAACTCCTCGATCAGTCTGAACCCACGATGTTTGCGTCCCGGATGGTGAGCGAAGCGGTCCGCGATCTGCGTCATCTTCGTGCTGAGGCCACCGATGTGGACGGGGACTGGCGGGATGACATCTTCATCGATCAACTCGCGCAGCATCAGGAGCAGTTCCTGCGTTTTGCCGAAGGCGAACACCGGGATGAGGATCGCCCCGCCGCGCTCCAGAGTGCGGTTGATGGTCTCGCCGAGTCGGCGCTGTTCTGCGGCACGGGTGTAGTCGGCGCTGCGCTGCTGTTCCCCGCGGGTCGTCTCGATGACCATGGTGTCGAACTTCTCGACGGGGAACTCGGCCCCGCGAGTCATCGTCTGGTCTTCGAAATGGACATCGCCGGTGTAGAAAAAGGTTTTGTCCCCATGCTCGATGCGGACGCCGACCGCCCCGAGGACGTGGCCGGCCTGGTAGAACTGGCACGAGACCCGCTCGCGATCCCCGAGATTAAACCTCTCGCCCACTTCGCGGGTGAACCAGGAGCGCTCCGCCTCATCGACGGCGCGGTGCGAGTAGAGCGGGTAGGCCGGTTCGTTGAGCTCTTCGCGCTGCGCTTTCATCACGTTGACCGAGTTGTGGAGAAGGGCGCTGCCGTTGTCGCGGGTGACCTCGGTCATCGCCACGGCCGCGTTCGGGTGCTCCCTCATCAGCACGGGGAGCCCGCCGATGTGGTCGAGGTGGGGGTGACTCAGGATGATCGCATCGATCGAGTCCGGCTCGAGGCGTTCGAACTGGGGCAGGGTATCTCTGCCAGTGTGCTTCGGATGGGTCCCGGCATCTAGGATGACGCGGGTCTCGCCGACTTCGAGGAGATAGCAATTCGTTCCGATGTCGGGATGTCTCGCAAGATTTTGAAAACGCATAAGTCAGGGGACCAAACAGGAGGATGGACGTTTTTACTCGCCGGGGCCAGCCTTCTTTTTCAGCCGTGCCTCGTGGAAAAAAGCCTTGAGGAGCTGGATGGATTCCTCTTCGAGAACGCCCGGCGTGATCTCGCTGAAGTGATTGAGGGTCGGTTGCTGGAGCAGGTTGAGCAGCCCTCCCGCCGCCCCGCCTTTCGGGTCGCCGCAGCCGAAGATGACGCGGCGGATCCGGCAATGCACGATCGCCCCGGCGCACATGGGGCAGGGCTCCTTCGTCACGTAGAGGTCGCAGTCGGTCAGGCGCCAGTCTCCCTGGGCCTCCTGCGCCTGGGTGAGCGCGAGCATCTCGGCGTGGGCGGTCGCGTCGCGCAGGGTCTCGACCTGATTGTGGGCGCGGGCGATGATGCGGCCCTCGCGCACGATGATCGCACCGATGGGAACCTCCTCGGCGAGATAAGCCTTCTGCGCCTGGCGCAGGGCCTGGCTCATCAGGAAGGTATCGCTCGTGAGATCGATGGGGGCGTCGTCGTATTGCTCGGGGAAATGGCTGACCATACTACAGGTTTCGGGAGACAATGGTTTGCGGAACTCCGAAACCGTGAAGATAATGCCCCCAGCATGAGCGACTGCAACACCCGAATCATTGCCCCCTCTTTTCTTGCGGCCGACTGGTCACGGATCCGTGAAGAGGTGGAGAGGGCCCAAAAGGCCGGTGCGGACTGGCTTCACCTCGATGTCATGGATGGCCATTTTGTCGAAAATGTCTCTTTCGGGCCCCAGTTTGTCGCCGCAGTCCGTCCCCATGCGACGATTCCCCTCGATGTGCACCTCATGATGACGCGGCCCGACAAGTATCTCGACCGGTTCATTGCCGCCGGGGCTGACCGGATCACCGTCCACGTCGAGGCGGATCACGATGTCAGTGGCACCCTCGCCCGGACCCGGGCGGCCGGGCTCGGTTGCGGGCTCGCGCTGAAGCCATCGACTCCCTTCGAGACCGTCATTCCCTACCTCGATCAGATCGATCTGCTCCTTGTCATGACCGTCGAGCCGGGCTTCGGTGGGCAGGCTTTCATGGAAAAAGAGACCATGCCCAAGGTCGCGGCGGCGCTGGCTTATCGGGAGAGCCGCGGCCTTGCCTATCATATCGAGGTCGATGGCGGCATCGATGAGCGCACCGTGTCCATCGCCGCCGCCCACGGGGCCAATGTCATGGTCGCGGGGACCGCCCTCTACGGCGCACCCGACATGGCCAAAGCAGTCCTGGAAATGGGGGGCTGATCACCATGAGCGACCACGTCCATACCGTCGCGGGCATCACCTCGCGGATTCGTGAGAGCCTTGAGGATCAGTTCAGCGGCGTCTGGATCGAGGGAGAGATCAGCAATCATCGTCTCCCCGGATCGGGCCACCACTACTTCACCCTCAAAGATCCCTTCGCCCAACTCGCCTGTGTTCTCTTCAAAGGGGCCGCCGCGAAAAGCCCGGCGCGCCTGTGCGACGGGCTCCAGGTGCAGGTCTACGGCAGTATCTCGGTCTATGAGGCGAGGGGACAATATCAGCTCATCGCCCAACTCGTGCAGCCGAAGGGCTATGGCGAACTCCAGGCCAGGTTCGAGGCGCTCAAACGCCGCCTAGAGTCGGAGGGGCTCTTCGATCCGGCAAATAAAAAACCGCTCCCGACCTTTCCCACGACCATCGGGATCGTCACCTCGCCGACCGGGGCCGCGATCCGCGACATGATCAATGTCCTCGGTCGGCGCGCGCCGTGGGTCCGAGTCCTCATCTATCCGGTGCGGGTGCAGGGCGACGGAGCCGCCGGCGAGATCGCGGCCGGGGTCCGCGCCTTTGACGAGGTCGAGGGCCACCTGCGCCCCGATCTCGTCATCGTTGCGCGGGGCGGCGGCAGCATCGAAGACCTCTGGGCCTTCAACGAGGAAGTCGTCGCCCGCGCCATCGCCGCCTGCTCCCTCCCGGTCATGTCCGGGGTCGGACACGAGATCGATTTCACCATCGCTGACTTTGTCGCAGACCGCCGCGAGCCCACCCCCAGTGCCGCTGCGGAAAATGCCGTGCCCGACGGGGTCGCGCTGCGTCGCCATCTCGACCGTCTGCAGGGCACTCTCGAGGCCCAGACCGAGCATGCCCTCACGATCTCGCGTCGCCACCTCCAGTCGCTGGGGCGCGAACTGGGGGCGCGGGAACCGGGCCGGAGAATCCGCGAATGGTCCCAGTCCCTCGACTACCTCGGCGAGCGCATCGAGAGTGCCCTCGTGAATCGCCTCGCCATTTGCCGCAGCGAAATGGAGAGCGCGCGCCGCAGTCTCGAGTCGCTCCAGCCCGAGCGTGAACTTTCCCGACGCCGCGAGAGACTTTCGCAGGGAGGGCAGTCGCTCGACTTGGCCGCGAGACGCTCTCTCGCCGACCGTCGCCGCCGCCTCACGAGCCTGGGCAGCCTCATGGAATCGCTCAGTCCCGACTCCATCCTCAAGCGCGGATTTTCCGTGACCACCGATGCGGCGGGCCGACTCGTGAAATCAGCAGACCAGGTGAAGACCGGGGAAAAGCTACTCACCCGCGTCGCCGAGGGAGAGATTTCGAGCGTGGTGGAGTGAATTGTTCGGCTGGCTGAAATTTCAGCAATTTCCGGAAAGAGCGACAATGAAATGATTTCCCTCCAGTGTTGTGCGCGGGGGGCGCTTGGGTTAAAAACTGTTCATTCTTTCCGGGAAAAAGAAGAATCCTTATCCACCGGGCGGGGTTTACCTTCGACACGGCGGACTCGGGGTTGAAACACGACACATGAATAGCGAGAATTTCAGTTGGTCCCGACGGTCGGTCGGCGGGGAAGGGTGGGGCGCCATTTTTGCCCTCTTTTTCCTCTTCACCGCCTGCGCGTATTCGCAGGATACTGCGGTTCGTCCCACCCCCCTCCAGGCCCCCTCGACTCTTCAGGGGCCGGGTGGTCCCGGAGCTCCCGGAGCTCCCGGAGCTCCCGGAGCTCCCGTGGGTGATCGAGTCAGCCTGCAGTTCCCGCTCAATCCGGTAAACGATCTCCTCAATATCTACGAGCGCCTCATCAACAAACCCATCGTCAAGGACAGCTCGATTTTTGAAGGACCGCAGGTCAGCCTCGTGACCCCGAGTGAAGTTTCCCGCGACGAAGCGATTCGCCTCATCGAGGCCGCTTTGCTCGTCAACGGCTACGTTCTCGTCGCAGAGCCCGGGGACGAGAGCGTCAAGATCCTCCTCGGCGGGGCGCGCAAGGGCGGCAGCAGCCCGTCCTTCAGTGAAGGGGTCGTCATTTACACCGATCCTACCCTGCTCCCCGACGGCGAGTCGCTTGTCGGCTTTTTCATGGAGCTCGAGTTCGTCGATCCCGAGGACGCCGCGACCATTTTCAGCAATCACATTGTCCTCAACGAATTCGGCCGCATCACCCCGGTGATCCATCCGCGCGGGTTGCTCATCACCGAGACCAGTCCCATCGTGCGGCAGCTCATCCGGGTGCGTTCCATCATTGACCACCCCGTCGATGACGCCCCGCTCATCACCGAGTTCGTGCAGTTGGAGTATGCCGAGGCCAACGTCGTCGCGCAGATCATCCAGGCGGCGATGGACGCGCGGATGGAGGAGCGCCAGCGCCAGAGTGAGACGCGCGGTACCGTCACCGGGACCGGCACCGGCACCCCGGCCCCCCAGCAGGGTGGTGACCAGAATCGCGGGAACAACAACGCGCCCCAGCAGTCCGCCCAGGGCTCGCAGAACGCCCGGTCCCGCAACGTCATGAACGGGGTCGGCACCGCCGATCAGCCGGCCGCCCAGCTCATCCCCGATGATCGCATGAACCGCATCATGATCGTCGCCTCGCCCACCGACGCCGCCTACATCCTCGAACTTATCCAGCAGTTCGACCGGGCCCTCGACAATCTCAAGCCTCTCGAGAGAAAGTTGAAGTATGTAAAAGCCAACGATATCCTCCCGGTGCTCGTCGACATCCTGCAGGACACCGGGACCGGCCAGACCCAGCTCCCCGGCGGTCGCCAGATCGAGACCCGCACGACCCCCGTGACCTCGTCCCAGCTCACTACTCTCACCGGTGGCAATCGCACCGCGCAGAACAATCAGAACCGCACCCAGCAGCAAGGCACGACCGAAGAAGTCGGCGGGCGCAGTGACCAGATCTCTTTCCCCATCGATGAGGTGGCCCCCATCTCCGTGCTGGTCGGGAAAACCCGCATCATCGCCGACCGCCAGTCGAACTCCATCATCGTGGCCGGCACCGGTGAATCACAGCAGATCGTCATGGACATGATCGATCGGCTCGATCGTCGCCCCGTGCAGGTCTATCTCGCCACCGTTATCGGGGAGCTCAATCTCAGTGACGACGCGCAGTTCGGCGTCGATTACATCCAGCGCTTCACCAAGTTTAACGGCAACAAACCGAGCAGCGGAGGCTTCACCAGTGGCAACATCAACGGGCGTGGCGACATCATCGGCACACCCGGCAATCCCGGCAACATCGCCAACATCGCCGACATGATCACCACCAGTCCCTTCGGCCCCGCCAGCGGCCTGAACTTCTACGGGCAGATCGGGCAATCGCTCGACGTCATCATCACCGCACTGGAGGCGACGCAGCGCTTCAAGGTTCTCTCCCGACCGGTCGTCTACACGCAGAACGGCAAGCGGGCCGAGATCACCTCCGGGCAGGAGGTGCCCTATCCGGCGACCTCCGTCTCTGACACGAACAACCCGAACTCGGTTCGATCCTCCGTCGATTTCAAAGATGTCGTCCTCAAGCTTGAAGTCCTCCCGACGATCAATGAGGACGACGAAGTCACCCTCGACATCGTGCAGGTCAATGACCGCGTCGTAGGGAAGCAGCTCATCGACCAGAACGAGATCCCCATCATCGGAAAGCAGGAGCTCAACACCACGGTCACCGTGGCGAACCGATCTACCATCATTCTGGGTGGCCTGATCTCCGAGTCCAAAAACGAGGAAGATGCCGGCATTCCTTTCCTCAAGAACATCCCCTTGATCGGCTACGCGGCCAAGACTACCAGCGTGGGGAAGACCAGATCCGAGCTCATGATCTTCATCCAGCCAGTCGTCGTGCATGGAGACGGAGCTGCGGTGGAGAGCAGCTACGACGAGGACGTCCGAAGCGAGATCGGGGAAGAAGCCGCCCAGGTCTTTCCCGAGCCCGGCGCTCCCACCATCCAGCATCGTGCCGAGGTCATTCGGGAAGCCGAAGTCGAGACCCAGCCGCTCCGCCGTCTCGGGCAGAAGCTCTTCGGAAAGCAGAAGATCCCCCGCGAGCCGCTCCCTTGAGGCGACGGCATCACGCCACGAGACGTGATTTTCCCGCCGGCACTTCCCTGATAGCATGAGGAGCAATGAAAACGCTCTCCCTGCTCTCCCTCCTCGCCGGCTTGACCCTGTCAGGCGCCGGACTCAACCCTCTTCATTCCGCGCCGGCGATAGCCCCGGTGAAGACCGGCTTCGCCGAGCGCGACATCTCGCCCGCGATCGGGATGGAGCGACCGGGAGGATACGGGAAAGGCTACCACCAGATCTTTCACGATCCCTGCAAGGCCCGGGCGGCCGTCTTCGACGACGGGAGCAAAGTCGTCGCCCTCGTCGGTCTCGATGCCCTCTTGATTCGCGAGCCCCAGGTCGCCGAGGTGCGCCGCCGCGTACAGGAAAAGACGGGAATCCCGCCCGAGGCGGTCCTCATCGGGGCTTCGCATTCCCATTCCTCGGGTCCCACCGGCATGGTCCTGCCGGGCGAGTTCGATCATGCCGATGCGCTGGTGCAGGATCTCGCTTACGAGCAGAGTTCGACCGCGGATCCCGTCTACCTCGAGACGATGATTAATGGCATCGTCGAGGCGGTGACCGAGGCATATGAAACGCGGCGCGAACTCCAGCTCGGCTTCGGCCGGGGCGTGGAAGATCGCGTCAGTTTCAACCGTCGCTGGCGCATGGCGGGCGGACTCAGTTTCACCCATCCCCGCTACGGCAATCCCGACATGGTCGAGACGGCCGGGCCCATCGATCCCGAAGTCGGTGTGATCGGGGCATGGAACAGCGAGGGAAAACTCGTCGGTTGTGTCGTCAATTTCGCCTGCCACGCCACGACGAGTCCGCCCGGTATTTCCGCGAATTTTCCCTGGGCCATCGAGAAAGTGATCCGGGGCACCTTCGGCGATGATGTTGTCGTCGTCTTTCTCAACGGAGCCTCGGGCGATGTTACCCAGGTCGACAACGCCTCGTCCGTGACGACGCCCGGCGGGGCTGACGGAGCCATGCTCGTCGGTGGCTCGGTCGGAGCCGAGGCAGTGAAGGTAATGTTAGGGCTCGGCGCCTCCCTCACCACCGCCGCCGCCGTCGATGTCGGCACTCGCACCCTCGAGATCGCCCGGCGTCATCCCTCGGCTGAGCGGGTTGCGAAAAGCCGCGCACTCGTCTCCGCCCCGCCGGTCGCGGCCGCCGCGATGAACGACTGGATCTGGGCGAAAGAGATCGTGATGCTCCAGGCCATGATTGATATAGAGCCGCTTCGTCAGGTCGAGGTCCAGGCGATCCAGATCGGGCCGGCCGTTTTCGTGACGAACCCGGCCGAGTACTTCTGCGAGTTCGGCTTGCAGCAAAAGGCGGCGAGTGATTTCCCCTTCACCTGGCCGGTCAGTCTCGCAAACGGCTGCGTCGGCTACGTGCCCACGAGCGAGGCGCTGGGCCCGCACGGCGGCGGCTACGAGACAAGACTCACGAGCTACAGCAATCTCATCCCCGAAGCCGGCGACCTCATCCGCGACGCCGGCATCGCCCTGACGAAAGAGCTCACTCCCGGAGCAGTGCCGAAAGGCAAGCCGGCGCCGGGGTTCACCGGCGGCTGGAACTACGGTGACGTGCCACCCGAGTTGGAGTAAGTTGTATCAAGAGCCGCCTGCGGCCCCTGCGGCAGCGGCGAAGCCCGCGCCGACAAGAACAACGACAATGATGATGGCGTAGAAGACCAGCATCACGACCATGAGAATGCCGACGTATTTCCAGAACGCCCGCTGCTCGTTGAGGGCCGCAACGAGATTTGCCTCACTCGGTGCATTCATGAGATCGGAGATACGGTTGGAGTATCCGCCCAGCTTGAGGGCGGGATAGATGTAGAAGATGGCCATCAGAAAATAGATCACCCCGATGCCGATCGCTCCGCCTATTGCCCCGAGTTGTTGATCCATCTGCGTGGCAGTGCTCCCGGCGACGATTCCGACGAGCATCATGCCGCCCCCTGCCAAAATCAGAAAGCCCGCCCCTATCCACATCAGGACACTGAAGAGACGCGTCCATCCTTTGGTTCGGGCGAGTTGATCGACGACTGCGGCACCGACGGCGCCACCTGGTGAGACAGAAAAGTTAGGTTCCATCTCATTGTTTTAATGATCTGTTTACCGATTGGCAAGCCCTCAAATACGAACGTGCGAACGCCTACTCCGTCACTGTGACATTGACCCATTCCCCGAAGACGGGATGGCTTGATCCTCCATCGAGCTGCCAACCGATCTGGAAGCCGATGCCGGGTTTCAGGAAGGGGAGCGCGGGCACGGCAAAAGTCTCGTCTTCACCGAGTTTGCTGTAGCGCCACTCGCCCGGACTCGCGTCGGCGCGGGGCCGGACGCGGCAGAGAATCCCGGCCCCTTCGGGCAGCCCGGCTTGCCATCCATCGGGGAGTTCAGGGCGGATGACGACTTTGTTCCCGCGACGGGAGGCGGTGCCGGCAGTGATCTCGGGGAAGGGAGCGAGAGCTTCCGCAAACTCCTCTTGCAGGGCGGTGAGCTGATTCCGAAAATCGGATCGCACCCGCTCCAGATCGAAGCCGGCGGCGAGGCAGGCGTCGCGCCAGAGGGCGAGACCGGAGAGCTTTCGCGGTCCGTCTTCGCGACCGAGGGCGCGCAGGAGCTTCGCGGGGGCATCGTCGCCGTAGACCCGCACGAGTGAGTCGACCCAGAGATAACCGGCCGGGTAGGCGAGAAAGGGGTCGCGCTCGGTCGAGAAGGTGCGATTCACGACCATTTCAGAGAACTCGACCTCTTCCCACTTCGCCGCGAGCGCGACCCAGCGGCGGTAGCTGGTGGCCCCGCTGTCGTCGCGGAAAAAGCGGAACTCCACGTAGCTCGCGAGTCCCTCGTGGAACCAGCGCGCCGCGTCGAAGGACTCCTCGAGCCTGCCGTCGGTGATCTGGTCAATGAAGACATGAGTGAGCTCGTGTCCGAGGATGGCGATGCCCTCGCGTTCTTCGGGGTCGGGCTTTTTCTTGTCCCTCGCCGGCAGGGCCATGCGGATCTTCTTCCAGTAGGCCTGGCCGGCGTTGTGAGCGGCGAGTGGGCTCGAGAGATCGACGGTGATACGATCCCCGCGACGCTCCGTCGGCAGCTCGAGGAAGTCGGCGACCGTCTCGTAGATCGGGTCGGCCTCCGCCATCAGCGTCTCCATCCGTCGTTTGATCTGACGGCGATAGAGGAAGAGGAAATGGCCCGACTCCCTCGTGACGATCTCTTTTTTCCGGTCTTCGGGCGCGGCGGGCCGGGCCTTTTCCGCCTCGGCGCGGGCGGCTTCGATCCCTTCTTCCCAGGAGACCGCGACGAAGATGCCGAGCCACATCACGGCGACGAGAACGATCGCGCACCCGCCCGCGAGCTTTCCCCACCAGGCCTCGCGCATCCCGCGCGAGAATGCGCTCACCGCACCCTGACGGATCGAGAAAATGAGATAACCTGTCACCCAGGCGATCACCCCGATCACGCTCATGACGAGGAGCTGGAGCCGGGGCCACTCCCAGCGTTCCCCCATCTCGGCGGGCGCCTCGATGAGGGTGAAGGGATCGAGCAGCCCCGCGTAGGGCACCTGCATCGATTTCAATCCGAAGAGGATCCAGAAGATCGCACCGACCGCGATGAGAGCCCAGCGCCGCAGGAAGGAGAAGGCGATCAGGATCGTGAGAAAGTAGACGCTGAGGAAAAGCTCCAGCACCGTGAAAATACCAATCGACCGCCACGGCACCGGCGGTGAGGCGCTCCCGCGGGAGAGCAGATCGTAGACGATGGACTCGAGCGTCCAGAGCAGATTGATCGAGACGAGGAGCGCGACCGCGATAAGCCACTTGGCGAGATAGATGGAAAAACGCGAGAGAGGCAGGCCATCGAGGTAGAGCAGGGTGCCCTCGTCTTTTTCCCGGACCATCAGGCCCAACGAAACGACAACGGCGAGGATGAAAGTCATCGCGACGACCGAGCCGACATTGCCGATGATGTTTTCCCAGAAAGGATAGACGTCGAAGTACTCGGTCGCCTGCACCATGAAGAGCCCGAAGACAAAAAGCGCAAAGAGGAGCAGGGCGAAGGGCCGCAGCGAGATCCACTCTTTCCAGAGGATGGCGCGGAAGGCTCTCATGGCTTCACCTCCTCGGTTTTAGGGGCTCCCGGAGCGTCGGCTCCCGGAGCGGCGGCCCCCGGATGCGTGATGATGTAGTCGCGGGCGCCTTCTACGAAAGCTTCAAGAGTGAGGCCGGTGGTGGACTCGAAGACGCGCGGCACCGGGGCAAAAAGTTCCCGCCAGACGGGGCGGCTGTCCTGCCGGGTGACGCGGCGGGTGATCGTCTTGCGGGCGAGGGCCTGGACTTTTTCTTCTCCCACCGTTTCGGTGAGGTAGCGAAACGCCATCCAGGCCACCGCATCGGCCTCGCGCCAGCCCGCCTCTTCGGAATAGAGATTGCGGCCGAGCAGCTTCTCGACCGTGAAGCCGTGCTCCTTGACCGTATCGTAGGCGGACTTCTCGCGGGCGAGGCGGGTCGTCTCGTCCGCATGCTCCATCTCGATCAGTCCCTCGATGCCGCAGACGATCCACCATCGATGCTCCTTATCGACGCGGCGGTGGGAATGGACGCTCAGGGCCACACTCATCGAGAAGGCGACGAGGGTGTCCCGCGTGAATCCGGCATCGCGATAGCCCGCATACATCAGGACGACTCGGTCGCCCTCGACCTCCTCCCAGTCGATCTCTTCATTCACGAGTCCCTGGCGCTCGACGACGTAGACGGGCGGGAACTCCTCTTTCGGGATGCCGAGCCAGTCTCGTTTTTCCGCGAGGCGGCGGGCAAGGTAGGCGGCGAGAGCGACATCGTCATCGACGGGGCGGGTCGTATCCTCGGGGGAGAGGTGGACGCGGACACCGTCGTATTCCTCCTCGACCGCGCCGGGCAGGGCAAAGGGCTCCGGCTGCGGGGTGAACCAGATCATCACCGCAGTGAAAAGGATCGCGACCGCCGCGCCGAGCAGCATCTTTTCCCGGTAGCTCATCGTCTCGCCGAGGATCGCGGCGACGGAGCCTTCCCTGGCGAGGCCGAGGAGGAAGGCGGCGGCGAAAAGCCCGAGAGCGATGAGTCCTGTCATCTGCAGATCCTCCACCGGCCAGAGATCGCGCTCGAACCCGAATCGAGAGAGGAGAGCAAAGGGCGGGAAGTCGCGCAGCGGCACGGCCGTCGCGTAGTTGATCCACGAGAGCCCGAAGATCAGGGCGAGGAGGATCACGACCTTGTATCTTCCGAGAAAGGAAATCAGGAAAAACAGGGCGGTGAGAAACCACGCCCAGGTGATCGCCGAAGTCAGGAGGATGCCCAGAAATCTCCCGTTGATCGCCTCGCTCCCGGCCGAGGCGATCACGCCTGTCATCACCGCGCCGCCCGCCATGAGCGCCGCGAGGAAGAGGGCGAGACACGCCTTGATCGCGATCATGCGCCAGTGCGGCAGGGGCAGACCCTCGAGGAAGAGGCGGGTGTGACGGCGGAACTCCATCGCCACGAGCAGATGGCAGATGACGAAAATCGGGATCGTGAGAAAGTAGGAGAGACCCTGACGGATACCGAAAAAGACACCCCCGCTACTGCCGTCGGCTCCGGTCGCAATTACGATCACGAGAAAAACAAAACAGCTCAGTGCCGCGAGGAGGGCGAGCCAGATGCCGTGCTGTCGCAGTTCTTTGTAGAGCAGGGCGCGGTTCATCAGAGGCGGGTCGTCGAGATGCCGACACAGGCGATGAAGATGTCGTCGAGGGGCAGCTTTTTCCCGGCGAGGCCCGAGTTTCCCCAGGCCCCAGGTTCGGCTTCGACGATGAGGCGGCGTTCGGGGCCGCCTTCCGTTTCAGTGACGGCTAGCTCGCGCCAGACCTGGAAGCCGGGCGGCAGAGGCGCCCCGGCGGCGAGAGTGATCTCGCGGACACGGCGCTGCAGCTCGTCGAGGCGGCCTTCGAAGCGCATTTTCCCCCGGTGGATGATCCCGACACGATCCGCCGCCCGCTCGACCTCGTCGAGGAGATGGGTCGAGAAAAAGGTCGTGCGGCCGTACTCCCGCGCCTGGTGAGTGATGATCTCGAGGAACTCGCGGCGGGCCACTGGATCGAGCCCGGCGGTCGGTTCGTCGAGGATGAGGAGTGGTGGTCGCGGGGCGATCGCGAGGGCGAGGGCCAGCTTTACCCGCATCCCGCCCGAGAGACCCGAGACCTTGCGGTTGGCCGGCACCTCGAGCACAGAGAGGAGGCGGCGATACTCGGTCGCGTCCCACGTCGGGTAGAGGCCGCCGACGAATTTGCCGAGCATCTCCGCCGTCATCCAAGGGTAAAAGGTCTGGTCCTGCGAAACGTAGCCGATACGTTGTTTCTGCTTCAGAGTGGTGCGCTTCGACTTTACACCGAGCAGCTCGATCGTACCCCGGTCGGGGGCGATGATGCCCATGAGCATGCGTATCGTCGTCGTTTTCCCCGCGCCGTTCACGCCGAGGAATCCGTAGATCTCCCCGGCATGGACAGACAAGTCGAGTCCATCGACGGCGGCGAAGCGTCCGAAAGAGCGATGCAGTCCCGTCACTGCGAGGACGGCCTGCGCTGCCGGAACGGCGGGGTCGGATGGTAGCGGCAGGGGAGGGGGCGTCGATGAATTCATGGAGAAGAGGATCCGTCCTTGATCCCCGCCAGTCGGGCGATGGTCACTCCGTCGAGACTGTCAAGGATGGCGGCGGCGCCGGTAAATTCGAGATGCGAGGTGATACGGTTCGGCACCACGACGCAGGCGATCCCGGCAGCGATGGCGGCATGCAGACCGTTGAGGGAATCCTCAAGGACGACGGCGGCGGCGGGATCGATCCCGAGCCCCTTGGCGGCCGCGAGGAAAAGATCGGGAGCCGGCTTCGGGGCGCGCACGTCGTCGATGCAGCGGGTCAGGACGAAGCGATGCAGGATACCGAGCCGGTTGAGATGCCCCTCGACCCAGTCGCGCGGTGAGCTTGAGGCGACGGCGCAGGGAACCCCGGCCGCGTCCGCGTCATCGAGCAGGGCGAGGACGCCGGGAAAGGGATCGAGCCGGTGGGTGCGGGCGAGGGCGTCGCGCTCGCGATTGGTGTCCCAGTCAGTCCAGTCTATCGAGCTGCGGGTGAGCGACTCGAGGTGGCTCTTCGGATTGAAGGCTCCGAAATTGCTCCCGACACAGGCGGCATAAATCTCGAGGGATAGTTCGTGTCCGAAGGCGAGGAAGTTCTCACGCCATGCCTCGTAGATGGGCACCTCGGTGTCGAGGATGAGTCCGTCAAAATCAAAAAGGAGCGCTTCCGGCATGATCAGGAAGTCGTCGTCTTTTTCAGGGCTTTCTTCAAGTGCGAAGCTTTCTTCTTCACGAGCTGGAGAAAGTGAGCCGCGATCGGCTTCAGCTCGCCGGTGTAAAGGACGCCGAGACTCAGGGGAGGAAAATGGTCGGGGAGGCACACCTTTTTCACGCCCTCGGGCCAGCTCACCCCGGGGATATCGACCGCGACACCGAATCCGAAACCCCGCGACACGTAATTGAGGATAAGGCCCAGCTCCGAGACCTCCATGGACGGTTCCCAGCGCAGGTTCGCGGCGAGCAGCCCGCGTTGAAAAAGGCGCGCGACCGGCTCGGTCTTGGGCAGGGAGACGAGCGGATGCCCGAGCTGCCCGCCCGCCGAGGCGTCGACCAGTTCGCGGAAGGAGCTCAGGGGACAGGTCGCAGGGACGGCGAGGGCGAGGGGCAGGTCGAGGAGTTTGATCGTCTTGATCCCGGGCCCGATGCGGCGGTGAATCACGGAGATGGCGACGTCGGCCACCTGCTTGCGCAGGGCATTCTCGAGCTCGGCGTTGCCCAGCTCCCGGAGGGTCAGGCGCAGGTTCGGAACCTCGCTCTGGAGTGATTGCAGCACCTCGGGGAGGTGATTCCCGAGGATCGCGGCCGAGGCGGCGAGCCGCAGATGGCAGCTCTCTTCGCGGCGGAGTTGTTCGGTGAACTGGTCGATGCGGGAAAAAAAAGGATGGATGAAGTCGTAGAGTTCCTCCCCCGCCGGCGTCAGGGCAAAGGGCCGGCGATGGAAGAGGGAGATGCCGAGATCTTCTTCGAGCGACTTGATCTGGCCGCTCACGGCAGGCTGCTGGATCCCGTAGGGCATCTTGCGCGCCGCCTCGGTGATGCCTTCGTGCTTGGCGACATAATAAAACAACTCGAGATGATGGAGTTTCATGCCTGTGGTGCGATAGAGACGGGGGTGAGGGGACAAGTCACACCGGCGAATCGGCGCAGGGAGTAGCTAAGCGGAAGCGGGGCCCGGCGTAAATCGGAAACTGCACTTTGCACGCCTTCTTCTCTAAATTTTAAAGGGGGAATCCCCCGGCGGCCCGCTGTAGGTGGCCTCTGTGAGGCCGCGTTGGGTGGGGAGTCGGAGGGACTGGGGAGTCGGAGGGACAGGTTATCCATTTCAAGCCCGTGAAGCGGCGGACTCTCCAGCATCGCAACATGGGCGGAGCCTCCGACCGTAGAACGGGTCTCCAGGCCCGTTCCTCGGCTTCCCCCCGTCACCCCGCCCGATTCAGGGCGCGAGATTTCCCTCGCAAACGCGTGCGGGAACGATATAAACAATTGGTATCCATGACGCGAGATTCCGATGATTCCCCGATGGACGGTTCGCAAGCCGCTCGAGAGACCCCTCCCGGCGGTTTCTTCCGGACCGAGGGCGGGCATTTTCGATGGGATCCGCCACCCGTCGAGCAGCTCGCGTTGCTCCTCCCCGGCTACGAATTCCTTTCCCAGGTCGGTCGCGGCGGCCGGATGTGAAGATCGGCCGATAACTTTTCCACGCATCCGTCAGTTCATCGATTCGCCATAATTCACCCGGCCCACCTCCCGCTAGCCACCTTCCTCACTGCCTCACGACGTTCGCTCCTGCGAAATCTCACCGGCTACGCGGCCTTCGCTCTCTCCGGGAAGCGCTGAGTCAGAGTTCGGGCCAATCGCCCACGAGCGAGGTCACGGTCGATACAAGAGCAGACCAAAGGGCTCGAACAAAATGAAGTCTGAGAGGTTGGCAGTCATCAGTTCCGCTTTGTGTTCAATGGCACTGGCCGCGATCAAACAATCGGCCGTAGAGGCCCGCCTCCTTCCGGTGGCATTGAAGAGACGAGCTGCCAACTCGGCGGTGCTGCGGGTCAATGGGCGGATTCTGGATCCGACCACTCGCTCGACGCGCAGGAGTTCATCGGGCAAGAGCGGACCTCTCACGAATTCATGCCATGCGACGGCGGAAGCCTCGGGTAGGATCCCCGCCCGGGCTCGGTCGCGAACTTGAATCACCGTGGTCCCTTGTGGATCCGCCAAAGCGATCAGAGCATTCGTATCAAGATGAAGGCAGGCACTCATTCAGGCATATCGTCCCTGTCCCAGCCTTCGGCCCTCATTCTACGGGCGTCCTCCTGTAGTTCCGCAGTTCGCCCAGCCGGAGAGGCCGGGCAGAGAAGAATTTCGGCGAGAGCCTTTAAGACTTGCTCGGATGATTCGTTTGGTTCCGATGCGGCCACGTCCCTTTCAAGAACCGCGGTCAATCCTTCAGTGACAAGGTCTTTTACTTTGCGATTCTCTGCCGCAGCCCGGGTTTTAGCCCGTCGGTAAAGGTCATCGGGAATCTCCATCGTGGTCTTCATTCCATTAATATGGGGAAAATATGGAAATATGGCAAACAAAAATAATCACCAAAAATAATCACCAAAAATAATCTGCCACAAGCGATTCCAAACCGGTTATTACATTCTGGGGAAACGCGTCCGAACCGGCCGCTTCTCAACCGAACCGCACCCCGCCACCGCATGACCCGACCACTCCGCCTTCTCGCCGCCGCTTTCTGCCTCCTGCCGACCGTCTTCACCTCTCTCCACGCCGCCCCGCCGCCGGAGCTCACCCTCCTGCGTCAGCAATATGACAAGGTCTACTCCGAGCAGGTCACCGCACCCTACGACGCCGGGCTGAGCGAGTTGAATACCAGGTATGTCGGCGGATTGGATTGGGAAGAGGACACACCCCTTCCCATTCAGACAGGTTGGAGCAATTCGTCGACTCGAATGACGAAACCATTGATACGGGAACTTGTGACTACTTGCCCGGAGCCGAATGTGGTGATCTCGGCGTAGCCTTCCCCGATCGGTTGCCGGTGGACCAGGATGGAGCATGTCTTCGGATCGACCACCCAATACTCGGCAACGTCGGCCGCGGCGTAGATCGCTGCTTTGCGGAGGTCTTTCTCGAGCGTGTTCACCGCCACCTCGATGACGAACTCGGCCGTCGTCGGATGAGTCGTCGCCCGAAAATCACGCGGACCGGCAAATACCGCGATGTCCGGTTCAGGCTGGGAAATGGCGCACTGAATGGGACGCTCCTTCGAAACCCATCGGTCGCCATGGAGGCAAGAGCGAATACGTTCCAACAGCTCCTCCACCAGATTTTCGTGTAAAGGAGATTTGCTCATCTTCTTGACCGGGAATCCCTCGAGCAGTTCCACGTCCTCGCCGAACCAGCCAAGATCCGAAGCCGATTGGTAAAATTCAACGCTCATCGGCGCGAGAGCCTCCCGCACTTCGCTACTGTCGAGGATGGAATTCATCGCCACACCAAATCGTAACCCGCAGCGCTTCCCTAAGCAAGCTCTCCCTTCTGTGTCTTCGGGGGGCCTAGCAGCCTGTCGGACTTATCCCGCCCGGCTGCGGAAATCGGGGATTCGGCCCGAATTCCCCTTCGTTTTCGTCATTTGTGTTCACACAAACTCCTCAAACTCATGAAAATTCTGACTCGAACCCCAATTCCCTCGCGCAGACGCTCCAAGTCCGACAGGCTGCTAGCGACGCAATGGGCGGAGCCTCCGAATGTAGAACGGGTCTCCAGGCCCGTTCCTCGCAACCCCGGCCTTTTGCGGAAACGGGCCTGGAGACCCGTTCTACGGGGTGCGGACGTCAAACGACGCTCGCGGCTCGGCGGGGACGCCTCGCCCTACCCGGAGACGCCTCGCGCGGTAGGGCGAACCGTCCCGGAGACGCCTCGCGCGGTAGGGCGAACCGTCCCGGTGAGCCGGTTCCGGATCCGCAGGTCAAATTTTCTTCACGGGCCTCGTGCCGGTTGACGGGAGGGGAGAGCGGCGATTCATTGAGCGACACATGCCAGATCGACAACTTTCCGCCAAACTCTTCAAAGCCGCCAAAGAAGTCATCCCCGGGGGCGTCAATTCTCCGGTGCGGGCCTTCCGCAATGTGGATGGTGACCCTTTCTTCGTGCAGCGCGCCCGCGGCTGCCGCATCTGGGACGTCGATGGCAATGAGTTGATCGACTACGTCGGCACGTGGGGGCCCGCTATCCTCGGTCATGCTCCCTCGGCGGTGATCGAGGCGGTCCACCGCGCCTCGAAGGAAGGGCTCAGCTTCGGCATCCCCAACTGCCACGAGGTCGAGATGGCCCGCATGATCCGCGACTACGTGCCCTCGGTGGAAAAGGTCCGCATGGTCAACAGCGGCACCGAGGCGACGATGAGCGCGATCCGCCTTGCGCGGGGTTACACGGGACGGGACAAGATCGTGAAATTCGAGGGCTGTTACCATGGTCACGTCGATTCTCTCCTCGTCGCGGCAGGGAGCGGCGCGCTCACCTTCGGCCAGCCCGACAGCGCCGGGGTGCCGGCCGATCTCGCCAAACTCACCATCGCGGTTCCCTTCAACCGTCCCGAGATCATCGAGGAGGTCTTCGCCAAATACGGGCACGAAATCGCGGCACTCATTGTCGAACCCATCCCTGCCAATGCCGGTCTGATTTTTCCGAAAGAGGGCTTTCTCCAGTTGCTCCGCGACCTCACGACGAAGCACGGAACCGTCCTCATTTTTGACGAAGTGATGACCGGCTTCCGCCTCGCCCGTGGCGGGGTGCAGGAGCGGGTCGGGATCACCCCCGACCTCACTGCGATGGGCAAGGTCATCGGCGGCGGGTTGCCTGTCGGCGCGTTCGGCGGGAAGGCGGAGATCATGGACATGCTCGCGCCCGACGGGCCGGTCTACCAGGCGGGCACGCTCTCGGGGAATCCGCTCGCCCTCGCGGCCGGGCTCACCCAGCTTAGGGAAATGGAGCGGCTCGATGGCTGGAACCGGCTCGAGGAGATCGGCCAGCTCTTCGAAGACGGGGTGCGCGAGACCCTGCACGAGCTCGGACGCGACCTCACCCTGAACCGGATCGGCTCGATGTTCTGTCTCTTTTTCACCGAGGACGCGATTGATAACGTCGACGATGTGAAAAAATCCGACTTCGAGGCTTTCCGGAAATTCTTCTGGGCGGCGCTCGATCGGGGCGTGTATTTTGCCCCTTCGCAGTATGAGGCCGGCTTCATTTCTCTGGCTCACGGTCCCGGGGATATCGAAAAAACCACCGAGGTGACCAAAGAGGCACTGAAAATAGCACTGGCGTGACGATTTGATCGCGGCGAACCTGACCCCGCCTGTTTTTGAAGGAAAAAAGCGGTGAAGAGGCAGGCATCTGCAATCAGCACCCTTGATGCGGTTCGAACAATCGAACTGGAACCAGGCGAGACAAAACCCAATTTGAAGTCCGTAGAATGAGTGACGAGGACAAACCCCTGGAATTTTCCGCCCGTGACCTGATGCCCGACTGGGCGCAGGATTCGAAATCGACCCCTGACAAGACTTTCGCCAAGCGCTTCGAGCACGAAGAAGGCGAAAGAGATCGCCGTGGCGGCGGTGGCGGTGGGAGTCGTGATGATCGCCGTGGCGGAGGCGGCGGTGGCTTCGCCGGACGCGGCGGTCAGGGTGGCGGTGAGCGCCGATCCGGCGGTGGTGGGGGCTTCAGCGGTGGTGGTGGCGGAGCCGGACGTGATGAGCGCCGCGGGCCTCGTCCCGAAGGCCAGGGATCCGATCGTGGCGGTGATCGCCGCAGCGGAGGTGGTGATCGTCGTGGTGGCGATCGCGGCGGAGATCGTCGCGGCGGCGGAGACCGTGACTTCCGCGACAGACCGCGGGAAGACATGCCCGCTGAGGGCATCACGGCGGCGATTGAACCTTCCAAGCCCGCGATCGAGGGACTCACCAAACATATCAAAGAGACGCTGCGCGCTTTCCCGATGGCGGATCTGGCGAAGATGATCCTGAACGGTCGCGAGCGCTACCAGGTACGCTTTACGGGGCAGGATGCCCAGCGACTCTACCGCTGCCCGGCCGACGGATCGGTCTGGCTTAGCCGTGAAGAGGCGGTCTCGCACCTCCTCAACAGCTCCGCGATTGAGAATTTTTACGTCACCGAAGACGTCGAAGTGGACGCCCCGACGGGCAACTTCAGCGTCGTGGCGGTGTGCGGGCTCAGCGGCACCATCCTCGGTCCGCCGAACCATCACGAATACCAGCGCAACATCGCGCGTCTCCATCAGGAGCGATTTTCCAACATGTCGCTCGAGCGCTACAAGTCCCGCATCCAGATGGAGAGCGGGGAAGAGGCGATCGAGCGCTGGAAAGAGCAGGTCAGTCGGGCACGCCACTACCGTCTCAAGTCCGACGTCGTTGTCCCCGAAGTGAAGGCCCCTGCCGCAGAGGCGGCCCCTGCCGAAAGTGTCGTCGAAGAGACCCCGGCCGAAGAAAGTGCCGAAGTCGCCGAAGTCGCCGAAGTCGCCGAAGTCGCCGAAGTCGCCGAAGTCGCTGAAGCGAGCGACGAAGCACCAGCCGGGATCGAGTCAGAGACCGCCGCCGAAGTCGTGGTCGAAGGAGAGATGATCGACGCCGATGTAGCAGCTGAAGAGATCCTCGCAGAAGAAATCGACAGCGCCGCCGCCGAGGAAGAAGCGCCGGGCGACGAGGCCCCAGCCGAGCCGGCACCCAAAGCCGAAGGGCTCGTTCTCAAATCGGTCGAGGAGTTGGCCCGTCATTTCCGTCAGCACTACGCCGAAAAAGCGGTGCGTGAGGTCAAGGAAGCGATCATGCCCGGTGACATCCCCGGCCGCATGCTCTCTCCCGGCCTCCTCGCCCATCTCAAACAGGAGGGCGAACGCCTCCGCCGCGGGTTCCCGCTGCCGCTCATCCAGACGCTCTGCCGCGATCTTGAGAAAAAAGGGCTCAAGTTCTTCAAGCGAGGAAAAAAATCGCTCCACGTCTCGGCGGTTCGTCCCAAGGAGCTCGATCCGGCGGTGACCCTGACGGCACAGATCCAGCAGATCGTCGATTTTGTCATCGCGACCCCGCGAACCACGGTTGCGGCGATGCTCGAAGCGCTCGTGCCCGATTTCAAAACCCCCGCGAAAGCCGAGGGCGAAGCGGCACCGGAAGTGCTCGAGTTGTCAGACGGCGCGAAGACCGCGCTCAAGAATTTGCGCTGGCTCACCTCGGAGGGCTACGTGCTGGAGTTCCCCGACACCGGTCTCGCGATCGGTCGCCTTCCGCAGCCCCCCGGCGCGGGAAAGGCCGCTCCAGCGAAAAAGAAGGAAACCCCCGGGAAGAAAAAGGCCACCACCGAGGCCACCACCGAGGCTGCGGCCGTTACTGCCGAGGTCGCCACCGAGGCTCCGGCTCCAGCAGGGGCTCCGGCTGAGGCTCCGGCTGAGGCTCCGGCTGAGGCTCCAGCAGAGGCTCCAGCAGAGGGGCCAGCAGAGGCTCCCGATGAGACTCCAGCAGAGGCTCCCGATGAGGGTGCGGATGAGGCTCCCGATGAGGCTGCGACCGTCACTGCCGAGGTCGCCACCGAGGCTCCGGCTGAGGGTGCGGCTGAGGCCCCGGCTGAGGCCCCGGCTGAGGGTGCGGCACCCGCACCCACTCCGGCTGAAGAGGCTATCGAAACGACGGATCCCCTCGTCGCCCTCGATGCGCCCGACGAAGATCCTAACGACATTGACGATCTTCCCGAGAAAGTGAATCCCGTCGAGACTTTCTGATCAGTTTTTTTTCCCGGGGAAGACCGTCCGGACGGCCCATGAGAGCACCACGGAGAGACCGTCGATGTAGGCGGTACTCGCCGCGCCCATGACCCGCTCGACGCCGACCCGCTCATCGAGATTTTTAAAAACGCGCATCCCTTCGAGCTCCTTACGGGCCCGCGAGCCGGCGTCGAGTTCGGTCGGGACGGTGAGCACATTCCAGAAGGCGATCGCCGACCAGGCGAGGAGGACGATGGGAAAAATCGTCTTGGTGAGCCCGATGGCGAGGGTGAGCGCCCCGATCACAAAGAGCGGCAGGCTCAGGTAGACCGTCCAGCGGATCACCGAGGTGCGCCAGAGGAGCGGGCGGTGGCCTTCGAAATGCTGGATCGCTTTTCCCGCCTGTTGGGCCGCCATGGCGAGAGCACTGAAGGTCGAGCCCGCGAAATGCTGCGGCGCGAGCGTGATCTGGCGATTCTCGGGGTGGTAAAAATCGTCGAAGAGCCCCCGGCCGCGCTTCACCGTGACGCCCTCGATGCCCCGGTAGCGCATCATGCCCTCGGCGAGGCGGGCCCCCGTGAGACCCGAGGCGATGAGGTTGCCGGACTCCTGACCGTAGATCTTCAGATACCGGCTGCGGCCCCACATGGTGAGCGCGAGCGCGATCATGAATACGATGAGGAAGATCTGCATATCGCGGAAACTCGCACGGGCAACGGCGAGTAGCAACGGCGAGCCTGCGTCGGCCCGGCCTACTTGCTCAGCGGAATGGGTTCGGGCCTGCCGAAGACTTCGAGCTGCCAGATTTCGTAAATCCAGACCTCGCTGCCCGCAGGCTTTTCCCCTTTCACCCGGATAGTCCCCTTCCCGGCGGGGCCCGACACGGGGATGGTGAAATCCACTTCGCCCCTCCCGTTTGAGATACTGATGTTGCCTGTTGAACTTTTGCCCGGTTCCTCAATCGCACTCATTACGAAAGGGTGCCCATTTTCCGGGGGGCTGGCAATGAAATTTTTGGAACGCTCGGGCATCCCAAATTGAGCCAAAATAAAAATTCTTAGGACCAGGTTAATTCCTTGAAATTTTGTCGACCTCATGTGCAAGCTAGAGGCTTTTCTGGGTCTCCATGTCGTCACTTACATGGTGATGTCCAACCACTTCCACCTCCTCGTCGAAGAACCTGATCGGGACGAGCTGCCCGCTTTGGATCGCGAAACCCTTCTGCAACGCCTCGGCTATCTCTACGACCGCTCCACCGTCGATACGGTGCGCGACGAGCTCAATCGCGCCGCAGCCAGGGGCGATTTCCAATAGGAGCAACAAATCATCGAGCGCTACCAGCGACGCATGCTGGATATCTCCATTTTCATGAAAGAGCTGAAACAGGGAGATGAAAGTAGGTCATCCTCCGGCGGGTTCCCTACTTGCCTCGTTTCACTCGCCCTCCGGGCAGCCTGCGGCAGGCTGTCGCCGCTTCGCTTCGGTTCATCGACGGCGGAGTGTTTGGCAGCGCCGCCTTTGTCGAGAATGTCTTTGCGCGCCACCGCGAGCGCTTCGGTCTGAAGCGCAAGACCGGGGCGCGGCGAATGCGGGAGGCCGATTGGGAAGACCTATGCGTCTTACGAGATCTGAAGAACGACCTGATCGGAGAGCCTGCGGCGCGTCAGGAGCGTCAGGAGTGAAGCGTGGCGAGGAGAAGACGTGAGCCTCCCCTGAAAGTCCCGGCCAGTTCGGCGGGATCCGGGAGGAATTGTGATGGCAAAAGGCGTTCGTGTGCATGCGGCGCGCCTGATGTGCGGTTTTTCGGCGTGAGACGCTCGGGGGCTGCGAAATCCGTGGGCCGAAATGGCGGACGAGAGGTGGTGTGGGAAGGCGAGAGCATCCTGATGCGGGAAAATGGGGGATTGACGTGCGGCCTCGTTATTATTAGCCTGGTCCCGTGAATTGGTATTAGAAAATAAATAGCGATTTCCTACCAACAGCTAACGTCAACTCCAGCTTACGCCTGTCCGCAATCGGAAATTCGTCATGCCGCCGGAACTCCTACCATATCTCCCGCTCATCATTGCGGCCATCATCTCACTTTTCGTGGGATGGCTGCTCACGTACCTCGCCGCCGGGGGTAAAAAATCCGCCCTCACCGAGCGCTTGAAATCCGAGGAGCGTCGCTCCGCCGAAGCCGAAGCCCGGCTCGCCAATGCGGAAGCGGAAAGCGAACGCAACGAATCCTCCGCCCAAAATTTTCGCAACCAGCTCTCGGAAATGACCAGCCGCATGGAAGCCGAGAGGAGAGCCGCCGAGGAAAAACACGCCCTCCTCGACCGCGCCGAAACCAAACTTGCCGATACTTTTAAAGCCCTCTCCGCCGACGCGCTTAAAGGTGCCTCCGAACAATTCCTCCACCTTGCAAAATCCACCCTAGCCTCTCAGACTGAGGAAGCCAAAGGCGAGATCGAGAAACGTAAGACCGCCATCGAAACCCTTGTGAAACCCGTCGCCGATTCCCTCGGAAAATTCGAACTTCGCATCGGCGAGATCGAGAGAATCCGCGAAGGTGCCTACTCCGAGCTGAAAGAACAAGTCCGCGCCCTCGGCGAAGGACAGCTCGGTCTCCAGCGCGAGACCGCATCCCTCGTAAAAGCCCTCCGCCAACCCACCGGCCGTGGCCAATGGGGCGAGATGCAACTCCGCCGCGTCGTTGAACTCGCAGGTATGCAGGAGCACTGCGATTTCACCCTCCAGACCAACACGACCAACGACGAAGGAAAGCGTCTCCGCCCCGATCTCATTGTGAAACTCCCCGGAGGGAAAACCATCGTCGTCGATTCCAAGACGCCCATGGACGCCTACCTCAACGCCCTCGAAGCCACCGAAGATGCTGAGCGCGAGCGTTTTCTAACCCAGCACTCGCTCCAGATTCGCAAGCACATCAGCGATCTATCCTCAAAGGAATACACCAAACAATTCGAAGATACCCCGGAATTTACCGTACTCTTCCTCCCCAGCGAATCGTTCTTCTCCGCCGCCCTTACGACCGACCCTACTCTCATTGAGCGAGGCGTAAAGGAAGGCATCATACTAGCCACCCCCACCACCCTCATCGCTTTGTTGAAAGCCGTCGCCTACGGCTGGAGGCAGGAAGCCCTCGCCCTCAACGCTAAGGAAATCTCCGCCCTCGGCCGCACCATGCATGAGCGCCTAGCGAAGCTCGCCGATCACTTCACCGCGTTAGGAAAGTCCCTCAACAGCGCCGTTGACCACTACAACAAAGCCATAGGCTCCTACGAAACCCGCGTACTCACCACCGCCCGCAAATTCGAGGAACTCAAAGCCGCCCCCGAGAACACTACCCTCTCCAATATCTCCGGCATCGACAAAACCACCCGCGCCCTCCTAGTCACCGATCCCGAGATCGCCATCGAAGCCAAAGACAACTTCTCCTTCGTCCCGGACCAAGACACCGTCTGATTTTACAGGATCCCATTCGGCTGTGGCAGCTTCAGGCAGCCCTGGAACTTACGGCTTCTTTAAACGCCAGCCTATGCCCCTCTCCCGCAGCAACCTGGCCCCGCTACCCCTTTTTTGCCCCTCTTCCGCAGCAATTTGGCCCCGCTACCCCTTTCCTGCACCCGCTTGCTCGATTTTTTCGGGGAGAGAAGAATTCACAGGGACAGCCAAATAATCGAAAAGCACCCACTTTCCGGAATTCACAGGGACAGACAAATCGTCAAAAGACACCCCCTTTGCCCAATTCTGTCGAATCCCTCCATGATGAGGCATAATTGAATCGGAAACCGCGGCTTGTTCCTCTAGCACTGCGGTCCCGCACCAGTCGCGAGACCGCTCGATCGTGTGCCCGCCCGCGGCTGGGAACTTGAGTGCGCCTGAACCGCGGCGGGGAGTCTAATCGAATCTGATCGGGTGGATCCGGGCGAGAGAAGGGAGCTCCCACCTGCAATCGGCTCACCCGCCAGCGGGACCGGCCACCTACCCTGCGGCGCCTCTTTGACTCCTTCGGCGTGATGACCGGACTCTCCGGGCTTGCCTCGGCGACCCATCGCACCTCCCGGAACTTACACAAACGCGCTGGAAGAAGGACGGGCAATGATGTAAGGTGGCCCCATGACCATCACGCACCAGATCCTTACCGATGCCGACGGGAAACCTGTCGCCGCTCAGATACCTTGGAACGAGTTCCGTGTCATCCAAGCCGAACTGGAGCGGTCTGATGACGCTTCACTCACTCCCGAGTGGAAAGCCGAATTGGACCGGCGCATGGAGAACTACCGCAACGGCACCTCCGTTCTGACTCCCCACAACAAGGTTATGGAAGAGGTGCGCGAGTTGTGCCGGAACCTGCCGCCGTCCATAAAAAGCGCATGAGGCATGATTGGTTCGACGAAGCGAAGCACGAGTTCGCCGAAGCCGCCCGGTTCTATCATTGGGAACAGCCGGGGCTGGAAGAGGACTTTATCGAGGAAGTGGGGCGGGCCGTCACACGTATAATCGAAACCCCGGACTTACACCGCGAGTTCGATCCGCCTTTCCGCAAGGCGAAGACGGACCGGTTCCCTTACCAGATCGTCTTCGTCATCGATGGGGAAAAAGTCCTAGTCGTCGCGGTGATGCATCAGAGTCGCAGACCCGGCTACTGGAAAGAGCGGCTTTGACCGCCCTTCATTTTTAGCTGCCGCAAAGCCGCTTACCTGCTACGCTCAAGCCGTGCAGCACGCCCGTACCGCTCTTTTTTTGGCTCTGAGACGGGGACAGGGAACGAAATTCACAGGGGCAGTAGTATCAGACAAATAGTCAAAAGACACCCCTTTTGCCCAATTCTGCTGAACCCCTCCATGATGAGGCACAATTGAATGAGAAACCGCGGCTTGTTCTTCTAGCACTGCGGTCCCGCACCAATCGCGGTTCCGCACCAATCGCGAGACCGCTCGATCGCGTGCCCGCCCACGGCTGGGAACTTGAGTGCGCCTGAACCGCGGCGGGGAGTCTAATCGAATCTGATCGGGTGGTTCCGGGCGAGAGAAGGGGGGGCCCACCTGCGACGAGGGATCGTCGCGCTCCAAGCGGGTTCAGGGAACCAATTCCACACCGACTTCCGGGCGCATCCTGCCAGTCGGCGGAGACCGGTGATTTCAACCGTCACCCCTCCATCCGCATCAACGCCAGGGCATTCATGACTGCCTTGGGCACGAAGGATCCCGGTTCGACAAACTCGGGCAGCTTGCTGCCGTCGTCGGTGCGTTCGGAGCAGTGGGCGTTGCCGCCGTAGGGGCCGAGCCCGTCGAGGGTGGGTCCGAGGTGGGAGAGATGGTTCGCATCGCTCAGTCCGCCGCGGGGGACGGAGAGGGTGGTGAGTCCGATTGCGGCGGCGGCTTTTTCCCAATGGCGGTAGAGAGTGTCTGCCCCCTCGCCGCCGGGCCAGGGCGTGGTGAATCCGGTGCGGGTGGCGGTGAGGACGGCTCCGGTTGGGGTGGTGCCGGAGAGGCCCGTAAAAAATTCGTCGGCTCGGCGGAGGGCGTCGGGGGAGGTGGCACGGCATTCCCATTCGGCTAAGGCCTCGTGTGGGACGCGATTGACGACGGTGCCGCCGCGGATATGGCCGATGTTGACGGTGCGGTCCTCGCTCGCGCTCGTCTGCGCGGCGATGCCAGGGAGGACGAGGGCGAGGGCGTCGATCGCGTTGATGCCCGCGTGATGCTTGCTCCCGGCATGGGCGGCGCGCCCTGCGACGGCGAGTCGCCAGGTGCTGCGGCCCTTCCGCGAGGTGACGATGTGCCAGCCCTGCTCATCGACGGGACCGCCTTCGAAGACGAGCACGGCGCGGGCGGCTCCGTCGCAGAGGGTGGCGGCGGCACGGGCGAAGTCGTCTCCGGTGACTTCCTCGGCGGCGTTCGAGGCGACAATCCACGAAGTCTTTTCAAAGAATTCGGGGACCGTCTCGTGCAGGATCGAGAGGATCATCCAGATCAGGGCGGTGCCGCCTTTGTTGTCTACGGTGCCGGGCCCGTAGATGCGGCCCTCGTCGGCCCGCTCGTCCCAGCGGAAGTCGTTTTGGCTTTCCTCCTCCGCCGGGAAGACGGTGTCGGAGTGGGTCACGAGGACGATGGGAGAATCGGATCCGGTGCCGGAGCGGCTGAGGAAAAGGTGATGCCCGGCGCCGCTCGTCTCGCAGGGGACCCGCGTGGCCTCGAAACCGAGTGGAGCAAAGGCCTCGGCCGTGAGGTCCGCGACGGCATCGACGCCGGCGGCGTTCGTCGTGAAGCTGTTCACCGCGACGAGGCGGCGCAGCAACTTGAGAGCCCCGGGTAAGCAGGCTTCGGCGGAGCGGAGGAGGATGTCAGGATTCATCGCGGCATGGCCCCGATACCGGGCCGGTCAGGCAGGTGGAGGAGGCCTTCGTGATCATACTCGATCCCGAGGTAGTCGTCATTCGCGACGTAAAAATGGCCGTCGAGATCGATCCAGTCCGCCCAGGGAGCAAGGTGGGCGGCGGCGGTGGTGCCGAGGCTGGACTCGATCATGCAACCGAGCAGGACCTGGAGCGCATGCTCGCGGGCGAGGGCGATCATGGTGACGGCTTCGCCGAAACTCCCGCACTTGAGCAGCTTCACATTGACCCCGTCGACCCAGGGGGCGAGGGCGGGAATGTCTGCCGCGGTCTGGGCGCTCTCGTCGGCAAAGAGAGCGGGGACATTCTCCGGCAACTCCGCCCGCAGTGCCTCCCAGGCTTCGGGACCGTGGCGGTGGTGAAAGGGCTGCTCGATGAGGGCGGGCCGGTAGTCCATCAGCTTCTGGATCATCATGGGCGACTCGCTCGGTTCCCAGCCGCCATTGACGTCGAGGAGCAATTGCGCCTGCGGGGCGGCGCGGCGGGCGACGGCGACGATGGCGAGGTCGAGCCCGAGATCGCCCGAGCCGAGCTTTAGTTTTAAAACGCGAAACTGCCGCGAGATCTCGCGGACCCGATCGTGGAAAAGCTCGAGATCGTCGGGGATGCTGAACGAGCGACAGCCGGGCGGCACGGCGTGGACGGGATCTCCCAATCGCTCGCGGGCCGCTGCGGAGAGAGGCAGTCCGCTCGCACGGCAGGCGTGCTCGCGCTGCATGAGATCCAAGGCGAGGGCGGCGGTGCGGGGGAGCGCGGCGGGCAGCGCTTCGCGCTGGAGCAGGGCGAGCGTTTCCGCGGGCACTTCGCCGTAGTAGGGGACAAAGGGAGCCTCGGTCACGAGCCCGTCGTCACTGAGCCGCAGCGCCTGCCGCGTTGCCGAGGTGCCGTGGGCGATGCGGAAGGGTTCGGCGAGTTCGAGGGTGCGGAGGGAAAAGAGCATGGGGGAGATGGAAGCGGCAGTGTCGGGGAACTGCGGGCGACTTTCAACGATCACGATGGATTTTACGCGTCACGGCGGGAAAAAGGGTGGAGGTCATTACGGGCTCCGCGAGCGGACTCTCGCTCAAGCGGCTCTGGTATTCCGGGTCGGAGGGGATCGCGTTTTTGGGGGGGGGTGATGGGAATCTCCCGTCTTGACTCAAACAAGGAAATCAGTAAAATTCCTTACATGGTTCAGTCCACCCTTACAAGTAAAAACCAGACTACGATTCCAAAGGCAGTGATCGAGGCCCTGAATCTGGAACCTTCTGATCAGCTTGTTTACGAGTTCGAAGAGGACGGACGAATCGTCCTTTCGGCAAAAACGGGAACCTTCGCCAGTGTCGCAAGTCGTCTGCCTCGCAAAGCCGTCCCCGGCAAGATTCACTCCACCGAGGAAATGACGTCAGCCGTCAAGGAGATGGCCCGGAAGCGATTTTTACGCGCGAACGGATGACCGCCCTGGACACCAACATCCTCGTCCGGTATTTGGTTCAGGATGATGAAGCACAGTTCCTAAAAGTGCTTCAACTCTTGAATCGGAAAAGGGCAAATTTTTTCGTCTGCGATCTCGTGCTTGCGGAAACGGATTGGGTGCTGCGCAGCCTTTACGATTGGACCAGTGGTGAAGTGGCCGATGCCCTCGTGCTGCTAACCACCATTCGAAATCTTTCCTTTGAAAATGAAGATAGATTGCGGGCTTCGTTCAAAGCGCTGCGCGAGGGCGCCGATCTCGCCGATGAATTGATCGTGCGAACCTCGCGGGATCGTGGAGTCAGCTCATTCGCCACGTTTGACAAAGGCATCGTTCGCAGGCACAAACCCTTTGCCGCCATTCCCGGCTGACAGCAACCCAACCGGGTCAGATCGATGACTCACCCCTCTGCATGCCTCTACTCGCTCCCGACCGGCTCGCTGATCCTTCGTCAAATGACGAGATCCTCGACGCCTTCCTCAACTACCTGATCGAGTCGGGGATCGAACCCTACGGGCATCAGGAGTCGGCCATCCTCGAACTTTTTGCGGGGAACAACGTCATCCTCAACACCCCGACGGGATCGGGCAAGTCGCTCGTCGCGATGGCGGTTCAGTTTAGGGCGATCTGTCAGGGGCGTCGCTGCTACTACACGGTGCCGGTGAAGGCGCTCGCGAATGAGAAATTTCTCTCCCTTTGCCAGACCTTTGGTCCCGAAAACGTAGGCATGATCACCGGCGACGCGACGGTGAACTCGAGCGCTCCGGTGATCTGCTGCACGGCGGAGATCCTTTCGAATCTCGCGATGCGCGAGGGGGCGGTGGCGAGGGTCGACGACGTCATCATGGACGAGTTCCACTACTACTCGGACACCGAGCGCGGCGTGGCCTGGCAGGTGCCGCTGCTGACGATGCCGCAGGCGAAGTTCCTCCTCATGTCCGCGACACTGGGCGATACCGGCTTTTTTGAAAAGACGATCACGGAGCTGACCGGCACCCCGACGGTGCTAGTGAAGTCCGACGACAGACCCGTGCCGCTCGAGTTCGAATACAGCACGACCGCCCTCGAGGAAAAGATCGAGGAACTCGTCGCGGCGGGGCGGGCTCCCGTCTATCTCGTCCATTTCACCCAGCTCTCCTGCGCACAGACGGCGCAGAATCTAATGAGCCGCAACTACTGCTCGAAGGAGGAAAAAGAAGCGATCGCCGCCGAGCTCGTCGGTGCCGACTTCCGCAGTCCCTACGGCAAGGAGATGAAAAAACTGATTCGCCACGGGCTCGGGATTCATCACGCCGGACTCCTCCCGAAGTACCGTGTCCTCGTCGAGAAGCTCGCGCAAAAGGGCATGCTCAAGGTCATCTGCGGGACCGATACCCTCGGCGTCGGGGTGAATGTGCCGATCAAGACGGTCCTCTTCACGCAGCTCTTTAAATACAGCGGGCAAAAGACGAAGACGCTCGCGGTGCGGGACTTTCACCAGATCGCCGGACGGGCGGGCCGTCGCGGCTACGATACGCGGGGCTACGTCATGGCCCAGGCGCCCGGGCATGTCATCGCGAACATCAAGGGCGAAGAGAAGGCCGAAGCGAAGGGGAAAAAGAACCGCTTTGTGAAACAGAAGCCGCCCGAGAGAGGCTTCGTGATGTGGGACGAGACGACCTTCCGCACCCTCATCGATTCGCCGCCCGAGAAGCTGAGTTCGAGCTTTTCGGTGAATCACGGCATGCTCCTCAATCTCCTGAGCCGTCGCGACGAAGATGGCTGCGCCGCCCTGCGCAAGCTCATCGACGACTGCCACGAGACCGTCGCGGCCAAGCGCAAGCTGAGGAAGCGCGCCTTTTCGCTCTTCCGCGGATTGGTCGAGGGAAAGGTCCTCTCGATCATCCCGTGGAACGAACGTCGCAGCCCCGCCAAGGTGGAGCTGAACATCGATTTGCAGGAGGACTTCTCGCTCAACCAGGCCCTCGGTCTCTACCTCCACGAAGCGATCCCGAAACTGGAGCGGGACGATCCGGAGTATGCGCTGCAGGTCCTCTCGCTCGTGGAATCCATCCTCGAAGACCCTATTGCCGTGATCCGGCGCCAAGTCGACAAGGCGAAGACGGCGCTGATGGCCGAGATGAAATCCGACGGGGTCGAGTACGACGAGCGCATCGAGCGACTCGACGAGGTCGAGCATCCCAAGCCGGGGAAGGAGTTCATCTACGCGACTTACAACGAGTTTGTCCTGCGGAATCCGTGGGCAAAAGAGGCCTCGGTGCGGCCGAAGTCGGTCGCGCGCGAGATGTTCGAGAACTGGCAGTCTTTTGAAGACTACATCAAGTCCTACGGCCTCGAGCGGAGCGAGGCGGTCCTGCTGCGCCACCTCTCCGAGGTCTACAAAGTCCTCGAGCAGACCGTGCCGCCGGCTCTGAAAAGTCCCGAGGTGGAAGAGGCCGCGACCTTTTTCGAGACGATGCTGCGCGGGATCGACTCCAGTCTCCTCGACGAATGGGAGCGGATGCGGCGCGGCGAGGTCGGGCCGATCGAGAAAGAAGTCGTCGAGCAAAAGCCGCAGCCGGTGACACGGGATAAGGCCGCCTTCACCCGACTCGTGCGTACGGTGATCTTTGATTTCCTGAAACTGCTCTCGCGGGGAGAGATCGAGGCGGCGCTGGAGGGGATCCCGGGGGGAGAGGGGACTGATAAAGCAATGTTAGGATCGGCGATGGATGTTTTTCAAGAGGGGCACGGACGTCTCCGCTTCGATCCCGAAGCGAGGAACGCCAAGCACTGCCGCATCGAGGCAGAACCGGGAGCAAAAGTGTGGAAGGTCGAGCAGATCCTCGTCGATGAATCCGAGCTCAATGATTGGAGCGCCCGCTTCGAGGTGGATTTCAGCGCCAGCGCAGAAGAAGGCCGGGCCGTGATCAGCCTGATCGGGATCGGACCGATCGTGGAGGAGTGAGAGCCGGACCGCGGGCGTCCCGCCCGCTTCACTAGCCCGCCGCCTTGCGTCTCCAAAATCAGCCCACATTTATAATTGGTAAAAACCGGCCCTCCAGCGAAGATTCTCCCCATGGAATCGACTCACAGCAAAACCATCGGTTACATCCTCTGGATCTTCGGCTTCACCGGCGCGCATCGTTTTTACTTCGGCAAGCCCGTGACCGGCCTGATCTGGCTTTTGACCCTCGGGCTCCTCGGGATCGGCTGGATCATCGACCTTTTCCTCATCCCCGGGATGGAGCGCAAGGCGGAACTGCGTTACAAGGCCGGTGAGGTGGACTACTCGGTTGGTTGGATCCTGCTGACCTTTCTTGGAGTTTTTGGAGCTCACCGATTTTACATGGGCAAGTGGTTCACTGCGATCCTTTACGCTTTTACCGGCGGGCTTGCATTGGTTGGCGTTGCCTACGATTTCTGCACCCTGAACTCGCAGATCACCGAGATCAACGCGGAGCGCGGGGGCGGGAACACCTCCCGGGACCGCCTCATCGAAGGCTGATCGGACCATCGCTTCCGGCAAAGCGTGAGGAAAGGCGAGTTTTTTGCTTTTCCTCCGACCCTTTTCGGGTGATATCTACCTTCTGGAGTAAACAACATGGGACAGAATTTCGAGTTGGAAGGCACCGTCAAGGTGATAAATGAGGTGCAGAGTTTCGCGAGCGGATTCACGAAACGTGAGTTTGTCGTCGAAGTCGAGGACGGGAAATTTCCCCAATCGATCAAGTTCGAATGCGTCAAGGAAAAGACGGCCATGATCGACGAATACCAGATCGGTGAATCGGTGAAGGTCTTTTTTGATATTCGCGGCAACGAATACAACGGCAAATACTACGTCAACCTCAACGCCTGGAAGCTCGAGAAGCCCGGCGCAGGTGGTGGCGGGGGCGGCAATCGCGGCGCTTCGCGCCAGTCATCACCGTCAAGTCATTCCGATGACGGTCCTCCTCTGAGCGAGGCGCCCGGTGGCTACGGACAGGCGTCCGATGACGATATCCCGTTCTGAGGCAGGCAGTCGCCCCTGATTTCGGGCTGAGGATATAGCTTGCTCATCAGTCCTCGTGCACTAGGATAGAGTAACGTCCGGGGAATCTGATTTGACCCCTGCGGGGAAGATGTCTCTTCCGACCGCCATGATCAGCTCCGCCTCTCGCGGAGTCCCGGACTGACTCGAAACATTGTTCAGACCCATGCAAAATTCATCGTCCGGCGGAGACCGGAATCGTAACAGTAACTCCCGCCCACGTGGCGGATCCCACAGCGGTTCACGTAGCGAGGGCGGAGACCGCAATCGTCGCAGCAGCTCACGTAGCGGAGACCGCGACTCGCGTCGCGACGGATCACGCGGCGAATCAGACAGCTCACGCCCGCCTCGCGGCGGTCGGTCATTTGAGAACGAGCCCGAGATCATCCGCCGCAGCTCTGCGCCGAAACCGACCGGCTTCCAAAAGTTCGTCAAGATCATCACCTTCGGTCTCGTCGATCTCGCCGCTAAGAAGCCCGCGCCGAAAAAGTCGGCTCCGAAGTCATCGCCCACCCGCAGCAGTGAGAAGAGTGGCGACAGGCCCGAAAGAGGCGACAGAGGCGACAGAGGCGACAGAGGCGAAAGAGGCGAAAGAGGCGAAAGAGGCGAAAGAGGCGAAAGACCCGAAAGAGGCGAAAAACGCGAGCGCCGCGCGCCTCTCCTCGTCGAACCCACAACCCCGCGTCTCTATGTCGGGAATCTGAGCTACGACGCCACCAGCGAAGACCTCACCACCCTCTTTTCGGACTATGGCACCGTCGCGGAAGCCGCCATCGTGACCCAGCCCGGTTCCGACCGTTCCAAAGGCTTCGCCTTTGTCGAAATGGGCAGCGTCGAAGAGGCCAAAGCCGCCGCCGCCGCCCTCAATGACAAAGACTTTCAGGGCCGCCAGATGCTCGTGACCGGCGCCAAAAGCGAAGGCCGCACCGAGGGTGAGCGAGCTCCCCGTGCCCCCCGTGGGGAAGGTCGCTCCAGCGAAGGTCGCTCCAGCGAAGGTCGCTCCAGCGATGGTCGGGGTCGTGGCGAACGTGGCCGCAGCGGTGATCGTGATTTCATCGAGAAGCCGAACCGCCAGGTCAAGCCGCTCGAGATCGAGGTAGTCTCCTCTGCCTCGCTCAACGTCGTCAATCTCAACGCCGAGGCGTCCGATATCGATGTCACCGATCTTTTTGCCGGCATCGGCACGATCCAGCATCGCGAAGAGACTGCCGCCGACGGGGCGGTCACCAAAAGCGTGCGCGTCGATCTCGCCGACACTGCCGAGGCACAGAAAGCGGTTGAGTTGCTCGACGGCAAAAGTTTCATGGGTCACCAGATTCGCGTCACCGGCGTGACAGGCGGAAGTCCCGCCAGCTCTGCCATCCCCGCGACTCGAGAGATCGTGGAAACAGTCGAAGTCGAGGAGACGGCCCCAGTCGAGGAGACGGCCCCAGTCGAGGAAACAGCCGAAGTCGTCGAAGTCGTCGAAGTCGTCGAAGTCGTGGAAACCGTCGAAGTCGTGAAAACGGCCGAAGTCGTGGAAACGGCCGAAGTCGAGGAAACGGCCGAAGTCGTGGAAACGGCCGAAGTCGTGGAAACGAATGAAGGCACGGAAAAAACCCAGGTCTGATCCGTCCCGCCTTTCCTCATCAATCACTTGAAAACAGGGTCGGCGACGGCCCTGTTTTTTTGTGCCCGGACATGACGCCGATCACACGATGCGTCCGCCGCCGGTGCGCTTTGCGGCAGTGTGCAGGTGTTCGCTCATCCGCGCAGCGGCATCGTCCGCCTTTCCCGCAGCGATCGCATCGAGAAGCGCGCCGTGCTGTTTCCAACCTTCGCGTCGGTGGCTGTCGGTGTCGGTGCCGGCCTCGTAGGAGAGACGTTTGTAGCTCCAGCAGCGCCGGATGATCTCCCGCATCGAGAGATTGCCGCAGTACTCCGCCACGACGAGGTGCAGGGCGAGGTCGAGCCAGCGCGCCGCGCTCTGCCAGTCGGGACGTTTTCCCGGCTTCGCATCATCCGCGAGCAGCCGGAGATCCGCCAATACCGCTTCCGGAACGCGATCAACACAGGCGCGGGCCGCCTCGGGCTCGATGAGCTGACGGGTGCGGTGCAGATCGACGAGCCAGTTCTCTGCTCCCGGACGGACCGAGGCTCGCTGGTTCAGCGTTTGGCTGACAATGCCGTCGGCGGTGAGCCGGGCGAGGGCCTGGATCACCGGGGTGCGGCTCATGCCGAGATCTTCGGCGAGGCGGGTGCTCTTCAGCTCAGTGCCGGCCGTGAGTTCCCCGCGAATGATGCGCAGGAGAATGCGATCGTGCGCCTCATCGGCAAGGGAACGCCGTTCCGGATCGACGATGTCTTCGCCCAGGATGAGACAGAGCTCGGGATAGCGGCGCAGATTGAAAGCGGGAAGGGACATCGGGAAAAATCAATTTGACAGAAAAAGAGCTGCCGTTAAAGTGAATACACTTCACAAAATGAATTCATTCAAGTGATTTTTCTTTAATCCCATGACCGACTCCCCCACAACCTCCGCCTCCCTCCCCGCCCTCCGCGGTGGCATGGTCGGCATGGGCATGATCTTCGACGAGACCTACGCGCCCTTTTTCGAAGCCGCTCAGCACGGGGTCTACGATCCGGCGATCGGAGCCTTCCGGGTCGAGCTCGCCGGGGCTGCGACCCGCACCGGTGATCGCGCCGCCGCCTATATTGAGCGTCGCGGCCTTACCACTTTCGGGAACCATGTTGGGGAAAACGCGGTCGGTGACCTCCTCGCCAGCGGGATTGATTTTCTCTGCGTGGCCTCGCCTGATGACAAACATTTCGAAGCGGCGAAGAAGGGGATCGAAGCAGGCCGCCACGTCATCATCGAAAAGCCTTCGGTCCTGAGTCTCACCGAACTCGACGAACTGACCTCTTTGGCAAAGGCGAAAGGGGTCCTCGCGAAAGTCGTCTATCACAAGCTCCTCGACCCCGACCACAAAAGGCTGCGCACCCTCGTGGAGGACGGCGTGCTCTCCCATATCAACAACGGCTACTGCACTCTTCTCGAGCCCAAGTCGATCTCGGGCAGTCAGTTCGCCGCCTGGATCACCGGACGCAACCCCGGCACCTACGTCGCGGTGCATTATTTGAAGCTCATCGACTTCACCTTTGGCGGCCGACTCAAGAGTGTCAGCTGCACCGGTCAACGGGGTCTCGTCGGACCACTTGACGGCCCCACCTGGGACTCCACCCAGCTCCGCCTCGTCTACGAATACGAGAGCGGACGCGAGGCTGCCTTCGACATTCACACGAGCTGGGTCACCCCCGACAACTTCCCCGGCTACGTCGAGCAGGAGGTGCAATTCCGCTTCGACAACGGTGTCTGGAACGGCCATAGCCGCAAGCGCGGCGTCGAGCTCACGGTCGAGGGCCGCACCCCGCACGATCTCAAGACCACGATCAACAATCACTACAACGCGAGTTTCCTCGAGCCCTGGGGCGAGCGCAGCCGGCGCGGCTACGGCATCGAAGTGATCGAGCGTTTTGCCCGCGAAGTCGCCTATGTGGAACTCGGCGGAGAAACCGACGGACGCGCCGCCCGACTCTCGGAAATGGCATCAAGAAACTACAACGACCTCTCCGCCGACCGTCAGGTCGTCGCCGCCGTCCAGGCCATGGAAGCGATCCTCGCCAAACACGCCGCCGGTGAGCCTAACGGCGTCGTCGAGGTGAACGGCCGATCCGGCGGAATGGCACTCTATCTCCCCGGAACATCCGAACCCGAAATGCTCTATCAAGGAACCGTCTGACTCCCCCAAATTTCTTAATCTTAATCTTAATCTTAATCTTTATCCCACCGGGCCCCCCACTTTCCCCATGACCACGCTAACTGCCCCCGCCCCCGCCACTCCCGCCCACCTCGTCGAACACAAGGGCGAAGAAACCTCGAATCATCTCCGTCACGATCTCGTCGAGACCGAGCCCACCTGCCTGCGCACGCGCACGTCGAGCATGGCGGTGCTGCACCGCAGCGCGGGATCCTATCATTACACTCCCGAAGGCCGCAAACTCGCCGACTTCACCTCGGGCGTGCTCGTTGCGAACTTGGGGCACAATCCGAAACGCTGGTGGAAACGGGTCATGGAATACATGGCGCTCGAAGACGCCTGCGGCGAGAGCGGTTACCATATGGGCGTAACCCTGACCTCCTACAACGCCGTCACCGAGATCGAGCTCGAGGCGAACCGCCGTCTCCTCGCCAATCTCCAGGCCGCCCCCGGTGGCAAGCGTCTCGAACAGGTCCTCTGGGCTGCGAGCGGGAGCGAGGCGGTGCAAAAGGGTCTCTGGGCGGGCCTCGCAAAACGGCCCCAGGGCGACGGCATCATCCTCGCGACCCGCGGCGGATTCCATGGTAAAAAGGGCCTTTCGGGTGCCGTCACCGGCAGCGAGACCGACAAAGAGCGAGACCCGCGGGTCCGCTTCATCAGCTTTCCCAAAGAGGAGTGCGGCAGTCTCCAGCGTCGGCGCGAGCCCATCGATCTCACTCCCTACCGCGCCGAGCTCGAGGCGCTCAAGGCCGAGTTCGGCGACCGGCTCTGTATCCTCATTACCGAGCCCTACCTCGGCGGCGGCGGATCCTATCATCCGCAGAAAGAATACATGCAGATGCTGGCGCAGTTCTGTCAGGAAAATGACATGCTCTTTTTCCTCGACGAAGTCCAGGCGAACTTCGGCCGCACCGGTTCGATGTACGCCTACAGCGAATACGGGATCGAGCCCGACCTCGTCGCCCTCGGCAAAGGCCTCGGCAATGGCATGCCCGTCGATGCCGTCGTTGGAAGCGCCGCCGTCTTTGCCCGCATGGGCTTCGGCGACGGATCGGATACCTGGAGCGGTCACCCCCTCGGCTGCGCCGCCGTCCTCGCGACGCTCGACGAGTTCGAACAGACCGACGTGCTCGAGCAGGGGCGTCGTCTCAGTCTCGCGATCGAGGAGAACCTAGTAAAGCTCAACGAACTGCCCGCGATCCACGCCGTCCGCGGTGAGGGTACCGTGTGGGGCATCGAATGCGTCGCGGTCGGTGACATGACCGCCGAGCAGGTCGCCCACGAGATCGTGCGCCTCTGTTACCTCGGCGACGCCGAAGGGCGCGGAGTGCATCTGTTAGGACCGCTCGCCGGGAAAGTGATCCGCGTCGCTCCGCCCTTGACGATGCCGGTGGCGGAGTTGAACGAATATTTTGAGGTGGTGCACCGGATCACGGCACGGATGGGGCGGTGAAGTAAATCACATTCCGAGCGCCGTCATCACCGCCCGTTCTACGCGGACTAGATCCGTTGAAGACACCTGCCCCCATTTCTGAAGGAGCCGCTCCTTCGAAATGGTGAGTACCTGCTCGCATTTCACCGAGCTTGTTTCCCGGAGGCCGTTCGAGGAATCGGGCTCCAATTGGACATGGGTGGCAACCGGAAGCCCCTTCGTGCTCAGGGTCAAAACAATCGTGTTCGGGTAGCGGGGATTCGAATTGGCGGCATCTGTCTGGATCACAAGCGCAGGGCGTTTGCCCATTTGTTCCGAACCTCGCCCGGGATTCCAGTCGATCAGCCAGATCTCCCCACGTCGCGGATTCTTTTCGCTCATAGATCAGCGAATACTTCCGCCTGCGCTTCAAAGGCATAGTCCACTCCTGTTTCCTCCCGACCCAGATCGGCGATAGTCGTGAAGTCGTCGAAGAGTCGCTTTTCCCGGTCCTGCAGCTCAATGGATCTCAGACCATCCTGAACGAGTTTATTCAGGCTCTGATGACGCGATTTCGCCAGGTCAGCCGCTTTTTCGTAGACGGAGATCGGCAAACGGATCGTGAGCGTCTTCATTTCATCCATGATATCAACTTACGGTTTCGGAAAATGGTGTCAAATGGTGATTCAAACTTTGCCCGCCTTCACGGAAACCGATACCCGACTCCGCGCACCGTCTCGACCACTTGCGGGTCGGCGGGATCGTCGTCGAGCTTTTTGCGCAGCTTGGCGATGTGCTGGTCGAGGGTGCGGGATTCGGGGTAGTAATCGAGGCCCCAGCAGCGGTCGAGGAGGGTGTCCCGATCAACCGCTTCGCCGCGGCGCTCGTGGAGGAGGGTCAGGATGGCGACTTCGCGCGGGGTCAGCTCGATGGTCTCACCGTCGCGTTCGGCACGGAGTTCTTTTGGAAAGACGGTGATCGGTCCCATCGGGAAGGAAACTCGTTCGCGCGCCCCGCGGGCATTTTCTTTGCCGGGGCTGCGCCGGAGCGCGCCGCGAATCCGGGCGAGCAGCTCGTGACGGCCAAAGGGCTTTCGCACGAAGTCGTCGGCTCCCAACTCGAGTCCGACGACGATGTCGATCTCTTCGTTTTTGGCCGAGAGGAAGACGATGGGGATGCGGGCGTCGGTCGCGCGGATGCGGCGACAGACTTCGTAGCCGTCCATGCCGGGCATCATGATGTCGAGACAGACGAGGTCGGGCGAATCGCGCTGCCAGGCCTCGAGGGCCTCGGCTCCGTTTGACGCGGTGATCACCGCAAAGCCTTCGCCTTCGAGGCAGGCGGTGAGAGCCTCGCGAGTGAGGGGATCGTCTTCGGCTACGAGGATCTTCATGAGGCGCGGGAGTCGGGAAAGGCAATGACTTTGGCGTCCGGCGCGGCGGGCAGGCGCAATTCGAAGGTGGCCCCCGGAGTCACTCCCGAAAGCACTCGCAGCGTCCCCCCTGATTCCATCGCGAGGTCGCGGGCGATGGAGAGTCCGAGCCCGGTGCCGGTGACTCCTTCCCGGGTGCGGTCGTCGAGGCGGTGAAAGGGCTGGAAGATTCGTTCGTGGTCGCGCTGCGGTATGCCGGGGCCGCGGTCACTGACGAGGAGGATGACTTCGCCGCTCTGGTCCGAGAGGGTGATCCTTGCGAGGCCTCCGGCAGCGGCGTATTTCTCAATGTTGGAAAGCAGATTGCCGAGGATCTGGCGAAGCGCGTCAGGATCGGCGAGGACGCTGATCTTTTCGCCGCCTACGACCTCCACCGCGACGCCGCGACGCTCCAGCGAGGGCGCGAAAGTCTCGATGACTTCTTCGACGAGCGGACGCAGCGCGACGGGGGCGGAGGAAGCGACGGGCTTCGCTTCGACCCGGTCGCGCCGGGAAAAGGCGAGGACGTTGTCGATGAGGCGGGCGAGGCGGCGAGTCTCCTCCTGGACGCGGGCGAGGCGCTGGCGGCTGCGGGGATCGGCTCCGTCGGTGGCGAGGTCGGCGTTGAGGAGGATGTTGGTGAGAGGTGTCTTGAGTTCGTGGGAGACGCGGTTGACAAAGGAGACGCGCTGCTCGGCGAGGCGGAGGGCGCGGCGAACGGAGACACCGGCGAGTGACCCTGCCAGAAGCACAAAAAAAGCGAGGGCGGCGGCGATGGCGAGGCGGTCGCGCCGGTAGGTGTCGAACGTTTGCCGTTCGTCCCACGACTGCACCTGCCAGGGACCGAAGCGGGTCGCGAGGGTGCGGATGGAATCGGCGGGAGAGGTGTCAGGATCTCCCGTGACGGCGAGGGCGCGGTCGCGGAGGAGGATGCGGTCGGTCCCTTTGGCGGACGCCCCCGGGCTAATGCTTTCGTTGATCCATGGACCGAGTGTTCCCGCCATGGTCTCCTCGACGAGGCGCGGATCGACGAGGAGCAGGACGACGCGACGGATCGAGACGCGTTGAAAGAAAAAGAGTCCTTCCGGCATGTCGATCCAGCCCGACTCACCCTCGCCGCCGCCGAAGAGGTCGAAAGCGCCGACTTCGACAAAGTGTTCCCGGCCCCGCGGACGCTCGCGCGGATCGATCACGGGGATGGGAAGGGCGGCGATCGATTCCACATCCGAGGCGGGCAAGTGCAGGTCGATCTTGCCTTCGGGATTGAGGGTCGAGAGCTGCCGCACCCCGACGACACCGTCGATGGCATCCTGCACGGCGAAGAAGTAATTCAGGTCGGTGCGGGCAATGCGGGCGAGGTGGCGCGCGTACTGGGATTCAAGCGCGGCGAGGCGGCTCTGCAATTCATCGGCAAAGGTGCCGACGGCGGCGTCGCTCCGCGGGATCCGCTCGACCCGCGCCTGCTTTGCGAGCAAGATCCCTCCCCACAGGATCGCCGCCGCGACGACGGCTGCGGAGACGGGGAGGAGGAGGGAAAGCGAAGGTCGGAGCGGTGCCATGAGTGGCGAGTTTCCCACAGATGGGGGCTCGGGATCAACGGGAGAATTTCACAAAGAGCAGCACCTTGCGCGCCGGATCAGTCCAGCCCTTTTCGTTGGGCGGGGACATCACCGCGACGAGGATGGGGATGTTGAGAGGAAGGTTGAGCTGGGTCATGGGACTCATTCGGTAGAAAGAATCCATCGTCACATTGGGCTTCCATTCCCCATCGACGAGGACGCGGTGGAAGACATCGCGCCCGGCGAAGGAGGTGATCTGAGGCGCCATATTCAGCTCGAGCGAGCCACCGCCGGCACTGAGGACCGGATCGACTTCGACAGATGTGCCGACATTCGCCGTTTCAAAAGCAGCCGGAATCGCGAAGGTGCCCTCCGTTGCCTGATCCCAACTGGTGGGAACGACCATCTGCCGGATCGATTCATTCTTGCTGCGCTGTCCGCTCCGGAACGGATGGGAACGCTCCTCCAGGATCCGAGCCCCTGCCTTTCTCACTTCCTCGTGCAAGCCTCCACCGATCCACGAAGAGGGATCGATCAACTTGATGAGCGAGGCGTTGAGCGTCTCATGCGAGACCTCGAGCCAGCTGAAGGTCAGCATTCCCTGCGGCTCGCTTTCCGACTTCTCTGCAACTTCTTCGAAGTGGTGAACGAGGGGGCGGGTGAAGACGAGAGTCTGGCGGGTTCCGGCATTCTCAAAAGCCTGCTCGCATCCCACGAGAGCCCAACTCTGCGGATCGAGTGTGAGGGAAGTGGTCGTCTTTTGAAGTTCAAAAACGGGGTAGCGCACATCACCGTCCAGTGCTCCGGCATCGTCGCGCGGCGAGTTTTCTCCGGCGTAAATGACCCGTTCTGGAGCGAAATTGATTTCCACGCTCCCGTCCGAATCAAGGACCGGGTCAAACTCCGTCGTCGTTCCTACATTCCGCGTCTCCAGGGCCTTCGGAAAGGCGAGCCCGCTGCTTTGCTGAAAGAATTCAGTCGGATAAACGAAGCTCCTCACCGACTCCACCTTCGCCCGCTGCCCCGACTTGGCCATCACGAGCGAGCTCTCGGCCAGGCTTGCGTCGCCCGCCGCGATCCATGTCTCGACTTCCTTGCGCAGGCCGCTCGCATCAAGGGCTGCATCATTCGCGGCGAGCCACTGCTGCCAGCGCTCGCGTTTGACGTCGATGTATTGCACGACCACGCCGACGTTGGTGTGAGTGGCGGGACTCGCCTCGAGCGCCTCGGGCTTCTTCTCTTTCCCTTTCTCCTTCACAAACGGATCGGCCGCAGCCGGTTCGGTATTTTCTTTTGCGACGGGTTTTGCCGCTTCCTGCGCGGGGCAGGGGACGAGGGAAAGGAGAAGAGCCGAGAGGACGAAGAACTGTTTTTTCATGTGACCCGCAGTCTGTCACGAAAGCGGAGGCTTTGCGTCAAAACCGTGAATCCCTTTTGTAAAAGTTCGGTAAAAGAGGGCCCTATTCCACGATGCCCGCGACGGGATGGTCTTCCCATGCAGGTAGATCACGGAGTGCTGCGGCGGCGCTGTCCGAGAGGGGCAGGTTCCACGCCCGCCAGAAAGGCTCGAGATTCTTCCCGCAGGCCATCGAGAGCCGGATGACCCACTGGTCGTTTTTTTCCTGCTGCGTTTTCGGCCATTCCGACTCGGGCAGGGCGTTGTATTCGGCAAAGACCGCCTTGAAAGGCTCCCAGCCGAAGGTCTCCTGCACCTGGAGGTAGGACTCGAGGGCGACCCACATGCTCCATTCTTCCTCGAACTTTCGCCCCCCCTCAAAGTAGGCATTCATCCGCTGCTTGCGATCGAGGGGGCGGATCGAGTTGTGCCCTTGGTCACGCGGCTTGCCGACCCATTCCTCGAAAAGATAGACGGACCAGAGATTGCAGGTCGTCTCGCCGGTGCCGGGCAACGCCCAGAGGTCGTGCTGGTGATTGTGGCCGTATTCGTGGAAGAATCCCCAGTTTCCCTCTTCCCGCAGAGAGCGGGCGTCGACCGCCTGTTCGACGGACTTGTCCTGCGGAGCCGCGACGGGATAACTGCTGTGCATGTAGCCCGCCGAGGTCTGTCGCTCGAAGACAATGCGTTCGGCGCGGTAGAGAGTGCGATCCACACCGCCGCAGAGTTCGGCGGATTTTTCAATGATCTCGCTCCACACCTGCATCACTTCGTCGGGATTTTCGAGGTCGCGCAGGTAGCGGCTCGGGAGGGCGAGGATGATACGGTCACTCACGAGTTCGCCCCAGGGCGCGGGAAACTTCCTGATCTCGGCGCGCCACTTTTTGAGGTCGGTTTTTCCGGCGACGTAGACGGGGGCGGGAACTCCGCCGGAAAGTTGGAAGGCGAGGGGACCGAAGGCACCATCACGCGGGACGCGGAGCGTGACGAGTCCTCCGAGTCCGCTGGAGATCTTCGTGACCGGACCCTCGATCCCGACGGCATGCTGGAGGCGGGGATAGCGCTCCCATTTTTCGCGATTTTCGAGCCCACCGTTGTAGGCGCCGATGACGACTTCGAAGCCCTTGCCCGCGATCTCCGCCGGCGCGGTGACGGTGATGACCTCGCCGGGCGCGGCATACAGTCCGGTGGGACGCATCTCCTTCGCGGCCCAGGCAGCGGCACCACGGCCGCTGAGCCAGCCTTTCCAGTTTCCGTCAATGGTGAGGGTGCGATCCGTTCTTACAGCTTTGTCAGGCACCTCACCGGGATAGTCGGCGGCGGCGGGAATGGCGTACATTTTTCCTGCGGGGAGCGAGAGATTGAAGGAGGTCTCGAGATTCACGACGGCGTCGACGAGCGGGTCGGCCCCGGGGACGACGGGTTTCTCCCTCGTGGGCACGATGGGTCCGAGCTTGTGATTCAAGGCGAGGAGTCCTGTGAGGAATTCATCGAGGGCGGGGCCCCGCAGAGAAGCCCCTGACTTGAGCTTTTCGCCGATGGCGGCACGCTCGGATGAGGCTTCCGGGATTGGCCCGTCGAGCAGCGTGCGGAGGGCACCGAGGACCTCGGCTCTATTGGTGTGGGTGACGGCAAAAGGGGCATTGCCACCAGCGGTGCCTTCAGACTTGAGACGAATCCCGGCGGGGGCGGCGAGCCGGTTGGCGGGGAAGTCGGTGAAGGTTGGGTAGTCTCCTCCGAATGGCCAGGGCGTTGCGGCGACGACGAGTCCGGCACCCTGCTGACAACGTTTGAGAATAGCTGAGACGGATTCCTCATCAAAGCCGCGCTGGGCGATCGTGACGTAGACGGATTTCACGGATCCCCGTGAGACATCCGCGGGGGTGACGAACTCGACGCGGAATCCTGCCTCTTTCAATGCTGCGCCGAGTCCGCTGAGGTCGGGGTGGAGGGCGACCTCGGGTTCGTCGGATTGGCCGCACCAGCGGATCGCGTTGAAGAGCAGATCACGGGCGGGAGATTGCGAAAGGATTTCGGGGCTTTTCAGAAATCCGTCGTGGGCAAAGGCGATGACGCGGCTTTCTCCACCATCGGTGGCGGTCGATCCTCCCGCGACGAGGGTCTTTCCCCCCGAATCTTTCAGGATGGGAAAGGCGGTATCCGTGACGAGATCGATGAGGCCCGGAGCAAGTCCGCCTTTGGCGATCGCTCCGCCTCCGCGGGTGATCAGGGCGAGCGCCTCGTCGTTGGCGAAAAGGGGCGCGCCGGGATGAAGAAACGCTAGGGTGCTGAGAATCAAGGTAAAGTGAGGCCGAATCATGGGCAAAGGGATACCAATCAGCCGACGCTGTGGCGAGGACGAAATTCAGGGAAGCTTGTCATGCAACTCGTGGACCTTGCCCACGATGATTTCCTCGATTCCCCGCGACCAGCCTGTCGCGGCCTCGTAGCCGCCCTCTTCCTGAATGCGGGTGCTCGGGATGTAGCCCGAGTAGTCATTGCTGTAGCCAGCGACCCAGACTCCGGCGGGTCCGGCGAGTTCCTTCTTCAGCCGCAGGGAATAGTCGACGACGACCTCGCTACCGAGTGTCACCATCGTGAGGGTGTCCCCGAGTTTGATGACCTGGACCGGATAGGGGTGAGGAGTGCGTTGGCTGTCCTCGTAGGTGAGAGTGACCTCTTCGTAGGCATTGCGCAGCGCGCCCTCGATCGCGATGGGATTGGTGGAAAAGGCCATCTCGACGGCGTTGGCGAGAGAGCGCCCGTGCTGTTGGGCGAGTTCGAGATCGCTCACGCCGGGGACCACGTCCGAGCGGCGGGGGTATGGATTCTGGTCGCCTCCGCAGCCGGTCACGAACATCGCGGTGAAGCCCGGGCGATGCTCTTGCAGATACTCCTGCGCGAAGCCGGCGTAGTCGCCGCACCAGTTGTAGGTGCCGAGACAGGTGTTGTGGCAGGCGTAGCCGAAGAGAACGCCGCGCGCCTCGCCTTCGGGACTCTCGATGCGGAGGGCGGGCACCTCCTGATCGACGACCCCGGACGGGTTCGGGGCTTTGTTGGCATTCGGATGTCCTTCGGGCAGGGTGTAGTCGCGACGGCGGTTCATCGCGAAACCGGCGCGGGCCTTGTTCCAGGTGAGGCGGGCGGGCCGGAGATCGGCAAAGGCGACGTCGATGACCTCGTTGATTTTCTTCTCCAGCCCCTCGGTGTATTCCCAGGCGTCTTTGACCTTCGGGTTTTTCATTTCCTCTTCCGTGGGAGCTCCCGGACGGCGGCGCAACTCGGGGCCACTGTGGGTGTGCGAGGCGTTCATCAAGAGCGAGGCGGAGGAGATGCCGTGGTCCTTTTCCAGGCGCTCTGCGATGGCCTGACGGAGATCCCGCGGCACCCCGATGAGGTCGAGGGTGACGATGACCTGCCGGGTTCCGGCTTCATCTTCGAGGACGAGGGCCTTGGCGAAGAGATCCTGAAATTTCCCTTCAGCTGGTTTGTCCCGGCCCGCGTAGCCTGCCATCCAGATGAACTTCTCCGGAGTGACGACGATGGAGGCCAGTCCCGCCTTCCACGTCGCGGGGACGTGCGGGGCGACCGAGACGGGTTTGTTCGATTGGGCCTGGACGAGGAATAGGCCAGTCAAAAAGAAGAGCGGGAGAAGCAGACGGATCATGGGATTTGGGATTGTGGATTTGGGAATGCGGATTTGGGAATGCGGATTTGGGTCGGAGTAATCCGAAATCCCAAATCCGCATTCCGAAATCCGCAATCGTCTCAGCCCATCCGGGGTTTCAGGGCGGTCCAGACTTCGGGGAGATCCCAGGTCCGCAGCACTCCGAAGATCATTTGGGAGAGGGGCCACTCGTAGTACTCGGTCGTGGCGAGGGAATGCCAGCTCTCGAGAGGGTCGTGCAGGGTGATTTTTTTGACCCGCTCATCAAGGAACGCGGCGAGTCCGCCGGGGAGATTGCCGAGGCCTTTGCTCGCGAGATGGATATCGGTCCAGCCGCGCGAGGCTAGGAGATCGATGGTGCGGAGGACATCGTAGGTCTTGCCCCCGAGATAAGGGCGCGAGAGCATGTTGGCGTAGGCGGCGTAAAAGTAGTCGGCTCCGTAGTAACTATGCGGCTGATTGCCGGCCGTGCCGGGGAGGGAGTCGCCGACTCCGCGCGGATCGCAGGCGACGATGAGGGTGTCCTCGGATTGGGCGGCGATGAGCTCTCGCAAAACGGGGTCTTCGCGCAGTTCGACGTCAGAGGACTGATCGGCGACCCAGAGGAGAACCCGACCTCCTCCCTCGGGAGCAAGGGCGGGGCGGGAATGGAGCGGCTCTTTTCCCAGGACGGTGCAGACCGCGCCGGTGCGGGGCTCGCTCTCGACGAAGTAGTGGATCCAGTGATCCTGCGGATACCCGCGCTTCCCCCCGTAGGCGCGGATGATGCGATAGTCGGGCGGCGAGGCAGGTTCGCGTGCGGGCATGCGGAGCGACTTGCTCACCGCCGTTTGCAGGTCTGTCAGGGAAAGAACTTTTGCCTCGCGGGCAGCTTTGAGTTTTTCGGCCTTCGCGTTGGTGAAATGAAAGACCGTGCGTGAGCCGAGATCGGGACCGACCTGGCCTTTCGGCGTACACCAGAGCGTGGGATCATCGTCGATCGTGAGAGCGGGCTCGGCGGTGGCATCCGAGGCCCCGGTGATGCTGTTGAAAAAGCGATACATCGCTTCGCGGTTTTCCTGCGAGTAGCCGTGGGTGGTCGGGCCGATGTGGAGCTGGATCTGGTCCTCCGCCCCGAGGAGACCGTAGAGATGGCGGAGCCGGGCGAAGGACTCCTCGGCCCCGCGCGCGTCGAAGTAGTCCCGCTCTTTCGCGAGGATGATGATAGGCCTTGGAGCCATCGCGGCGAGGTAGTCATCGTGATCGAGTCCGCAGGCGAGCGAGCGGGGCGGGCATTGCTCGTTGTCCTGCGGCAGTTCGTTCTCCATGGCGCGCCGCCAGGTCGAGACGAAGCACGCGGGCGCGCCCATCGTCCAGCGACGCTCGAGGCCGATGAGCCAGGTCGTCATCGTGCCGCCGCCCGAGTTGCCGGTGATGCCGACGTGCTGCGGATCGATCTCGGGCCGGGAGAGCAGATAGTCGAGCGCGCGGATCCCGTCCCACGCTCTCCACGAGCCGAGGAATTCACCCACCAGCTCCATCTGGTTTCCCGCATGATTGTGCTCGCGCGTCGGCCCGGGGATGAGCAGTTTACGATTCTCGTCGAGATACTGCGAACGCTCCCCCTGGCCGATGGGGTCAAAGATGAGACAGGCGGTGCCGAGCCTGGCGAGGCCCTGGGCAAAGCTCTGGTAGGCTTCGGCATTCTTCCCGTTGTCCGAGTGCCCGCAGCTTCCCACGACGCCGGGGACTTTGCCGGGGCGGTTTTTCGGTAGGTAAAGATGGGCGGTGACGTAGAACTTCGGCCGACTCTCGAAGATCACTTTTTCCACGGTGTAGCCGTCGCGGTCGAGGATGCCGGTGACCTTCGCGTTGAGCGGGGTCTTCTTTGTCGGCATGGGAGCAAAGGCGTTCGCGATGCGCTCGCGGACATCGGTGATGTAGGCCTCGGCTTCAGCTTTGGTGGAAAGGGCCGCCTTGCGCTCCATCGCCCGCTGCTCCACGCCGCGGACTTTGTTCACGTAATACTCATGGACCATGCGGGGAAAACGCTGGAGGGGGTCAAGGGAGGGAGTGGTCTTGGTGACCTTGGCAGCCTCTTCGGCCCGCAGGCTCGCGGGCAGGCCGAGACCGGCGAGGGCCATGCTGCCGGCGAGATGGAAGAGTTCGCGGCGCGTGGCGAAGGGGGAGGAGTCGTGGGTCATGGGGAGAGAGTAGTGAAAAGGCACCCCCCTCGTCAAAGCCGCAAAATCCGCAAAGGCGTCCCTACTCGCCATCCCGCGCTTGCGCTTTTCGGGATTCGGGACAAAGATACCCCACCGAATCTCCCCCGATGACTTTCCTCCTCAAGTCCAAATCCGCCTGCTCCATCGACGCCGTCGTCGCTGCCGCGCGTCGAGTCTGGCTCCGGTAATGACCGGTCCCGAGGTTTGATTCATCGTAAACGCAGCCCCGATTTTCTGTTTCCCGCGTTTCCCCAATCCGGCCTCGAGGACTCCCTTGAGGCCTTTTTTGTATCGCCATGAAAACACCGGAATCAACCCCGTCACCCGCACCCACTTTTCAACCGGCCGCCGCCTCGGCCCGGCGCGGCATCGTCGTGATGGTGCTCTCGGTCATGGCCTTCACGGTGAATACCCTGCTGCTGAAATATATCGGTCAGGGAGAACATCGCATCTCCCCTGACATGCCGCTGCTCTTCCGGGCGGCGGTCGGCATCGTCATTGTGCTCGTCTTCTTCCGCGGGCGGAGACCGACGCTGATCAGGCCGGTCTTCCGCGACCGCTCGCTCGTTCTGCGCGGGCTCTCGGGGCTCCTCGGGACGGCCGCCTATTACTGGACGGTGCCGACCCTGGGGGCGGGAAAGGCGACCCTCATCTGCAACACCTACGTGATTTTCGCCTCCATCATCGCGATGCTCTCGCTCGGGGAAAGGCTCACCGTGAAACGTTTTTTCTGGCTCGCTGCGTCCTTCGCCGGGATCGTCCTGCTCGTCGGACCGCGCGCGAGTGGGGAGGGTTTCACGATAGGTTTCAACGAGATCCTCGCCCTCTTCGGAGCGATCATGGCGGCGTGGTCGGTCGTGTTGGTGCGGCAGCTCTCGCTTACGTATTCCATCGGCACGATCTATCTCGCGCAATGCGTCTGGATTCTCGTGCCGATCGCCTTTCTCGCCGTGCCCGAAATGCCCGAGCTCAACGTCCGCGAGATCGGTCTGCTCCTCCTCGCGGCGACGGCGGCAGGCTGCGGGCAGCTTGCGATGAACGAAGGCTACCGCTGTCTCACCGTGACGACCGGCGCGACGATCCAGATGCTCTGGCCCGTCTCGACGACCCTGGGAGGATGGCTGCTCTTTGCCGAGCGATTTGGTCCGCTACAATGGGTCGGCGCGATCCTCATCCTCGCTTCGATCTGGCAGATCTCGATAGCGGGTCTTCGGGCACGCAAAGCTGCTGTCTGAGTCGTGATTCGTCCGGTCTTACGTCCTGCACATCACAGCGAACGCGACTGCGCCGCCGCAAGCGCTGCGGCCCCGTGGGCTCCGGTATACTCGCCGAGCGTGACCGCCTTGATCGGAGGCGGGGCAAAATAGTGACCTTCGAGGGCGAGAGCGGTCGCCTGGCGGATGCGGCCCAGATAGAGTTCCTCGAGTTCCGTGAAGGGACCCGCGAAAAAGACAATCTCGGGATCGAGCAACTGTACCAGTCGAGCCGCGACTTCGGCGTGCATTTCGGCGAGACGCGAGAGCAATTCGAGAGCTTCGGGCTGACTTTCCCGGCAGTTTTTCAGGAACTCGCCCCAGCTCTCGTCCGTCACCCCCGTCCCGTTCGTCACCGCGCGAACCGTCCCGACCTTTTCAATGCACTCCGATGCGGGCGTCTCGCGGTCACCCGTCGCGACCTTCCATCCGCGAATTTCACCGGCCATCTCGTGAGTGCCGGCGATGAGCTCACCATTCACAATGACCGCAGCGGAGATACCCGTCCTGACACTGATACAAACAAGGTTCTTCACTCCGGCATTCGGGCCCAGCCAGTACTCGCCGAGGGCGATGGCGCGGGTGTTGTTTTCAATGTGGAGCAGATCGGGAGTGAGCGAGAGTTCCTCAAGCAAGTCGACCTGACGCCAGTCGTCCATGAAGGCGTAGTTCAGCCCGAGGCGCCCCTCGCGCTGGATGTGCCCCGGGACACCGATTCCGATTCCCCGTATCGTGAGTCCCGCCTCATTCGCCCGGAATTCGCTGATGTGCTGCCGCAGCAGCGAGAGGACTTCGACCTTCGTCGGGTTCGCGCTCAGATTGACCGTCCTCTGCTCCAACGTTTTCTGTGCGAAGTCGATGAAGACGACGTGAACATTCCGGGCGTCGAAATCGAAACCGATAAAACCGCCGAAGCTACCCTGCAGCGCGAGGAAGCGGCGCGGACGTCCGACTTCCTTCCGATCCTCGATGCCGATCTCGGCCACGATGCCGCGCTCGATCATGCTGTCGATGCGGCGACCGGCAGTGGACTTCGCGATTCCCAGCCGGTCGGCGAGATCTTTTCTGGAGATCTCTTTCGCCTTGCGGATTTCCCTGACGATCAGGTTTTCGAGAGTTTTCGGATCCATATTCCGGAATCCTACCCCGATTTCGAAAATTCGAATCTGAATTATGTGGCCACTCCGTTTTTTAAACCGGCTCCGCCCTATAATGGTGATGTTAGCGTGGGAATTCTGTGCATAACGCAAGGAATCTCGTGATCATGAGGGGAGTTCCTTCCCTTTTGTTTCGGGTAGGAAAAGGATCACGACGATGCCGAGGAGGAAAAATCCACCGAGCCAGGCGATCGCGATGTTCAGATCCATGGTTGCCTTCATCTTGCCCGAGAGGATGAGCAGGCTCGCGGCGAGAAGTCGTCCGCCGTTGAAGCCCCAGCTCATCCCCGTAGCCCGTAGCCGGTCGGGGAAGAGTTCGGGGAAATAGACGGCGTAGCCCGCATGCATTCCGAGTGTGAAGAAACCGAAGATCGGCAGGAGAATCAGCAGAGTGGTGTAATTGTCAGGGAAGAAGCAGACCACGAGAGTGATCACGAGGGCGGCGACGTGGAATATGGCGAACGTCATCCTTCTCCCGATCCGCGCGCTGATTGGCCCGAAGAGGAGGAGCCCGAGTCCGCCGCCGAGCGTCTGCACGATGCCGTAGGCGAACTTCGCCTTCTGCGAGGCCTCCTCGGGAGAGACCCCTTCGGAGATGAGCATCTCGCGAGCGAGGTCCTGACCCGCCACTGTCACAGCCCAGAAAGTACCCAGACCGACGGCGGCGAGAGCCATCGCGCCAAAGGCGTGCCCACGCCAGGGCGCTACGGTGAGGAGTTCCTTGAAGCTGCCCACCTTGCCGCTGCCGGCTTTCGCCTCTTCGCGGGCGCGCTTCCATTTTTCGGGCTCCTTCACCACGATACGCACCCAGACGATGAGGAGCGCAGGGAGGACACCGATGAGGTAGGCGTATTGCCAGTTCGCCCCCACCCAGATCGCGACGAGCGAGGCCAGTGAGGTGCCGATCACCGAAGAGGAGTGGAAAATGCTGCCGGCGTGGGCACGGGCCCGTTTGGGGAAGACTTCGGAGACGAGGGCTGCGGCCACGGCCCATTCACCCCCGACACCCATGGCGACGAGGAAGCGCAGCACCGTGACATGCCAGAGATCTGTCGCAAAATAGGTGAGACCGGAGAAGACCGAATACATCAGGATCGTCACGATCATGATCGAGCTGCGCCCATAGCGGTCCGCGAGGGAACCGAAGAGCAATCCGCCGAAGGTGCCGCCCAGGAGAAAGACGCCGAGGAACCAGTCGCCGTATTTCTTTACCTCATCGCTCCCGGGATCCTGCCCGAGGATGTCGCCGAGCATGTTGTTGCGGGTAAGATTGAAGATCTGCCCCTCATAGACATCGAAAATCCATCCTGCCGAGGCAATAATGAGGACGAGCCATTCGTATCGCGTGATGCCGCTGTACCAGGGACGGGAAGAATCGAGCGAGTTGTTGGACATAATCGAATTCGGGGTAAAGAGTCTTTGTTAACAGGGTTTGGAGAATGAGTAAACCCTCTTTGGTGCGGCGCATTCAGGGAGGAAGCTGAGCTGGAAAGATAAAAGTGCAAATGGTATTAATTCAAGAAGGGAGTCCTTCTACCGAGTAGGCATCTCTCCTCCCGTACCCGATCACACAAAAATGAAGATCGCTGTCATCAACACCAACCTCGCCCCGGGCGGCAAGCCCGCCTATCTCGCCGCCATCCTCACCGCTCTGCTCACGGATGCGGATCACGAAGTGAATCTGGTGCATCTCGGCGAGCTCGACCTCCCCGCCTGCGACGGCTACCTCTGCTATCAGAATGCGGCGACGATCTCCCTTACCGAGGTCCTCGCCGGGGTCGAGGCTATCCTCCTCGTCTCACCGGTCTACAACTACGACCTCAACGCTGCGGCGAAAAATCTCATTGAGCTCACCGGCAGCAGTTGGAAGGGAAAAGCGGTCGGTCTCGTTTGCAGTGCCGGCGCGAATCGAAGCTACCTCGCCCCGCTCGCCTTTATGAACAGCCTCGCGATCGACTATCGCTGTCTCGTGTCCCCGCGCTATGTCTACGTGACCCGTGCCGACTTCGAGGGCGGGACCGATCTGCCGGTCGAAGGCGACATCATGAAACGTCTCCGCTTTCTCGCCACCGAACTCCCCGTCCTCGCCGAAGCGGCGGCGAAGATAGCGACCTTTGACCGATCCTGACCTTACCGCAGCTCTATGACCGCCACCTCGCCCTCTCCTCCCATCATCCGCAGTCCTGAACGAAAGGTCGAAGTAGCCTGGTTCTCGGCGCTCTGCGGTGATGACTACGAGTATCTCGGCGTGCCCGATGGAGCCCTCCGCAGCAACTACGAGCACTGTGGTGATATTGTCAGGACGTCCGACCGCCTCGGATATCAGAACATCCTCCTGCCCTCGGGTTGGATCGCGGGGCAGGATGCTCTCGCGTTCTCTGCGGCGATGGCCCCGCAGCTCACGCAGATGAACCAGCTCGTCGCCCTGCGCATGGGCGAAGTCTGGCCGCCCATGCTCGGACGCGCTCTGGCGACGGTTGATCACATCGCCCGGGGTCGGCTCTGCATCAACATCATCTCTTCTGACATGCCGGGGACGAGAGAGAGCAACGAAGTCCGCTACGCCCGCAGCAGCGAGATCATTCAAATCCTCCAGGGGATGTGGGCGGCGGAGGGACCCTACGAATTCAAAGGCGAATTCTACGAGATCAGCCTGCCCAACACTGATGCGGCAAAACCGTATCAGCAGAACGGAGGACCGCTCATGTACTTCGGCGGCATCTCCCCTGCGGCGCAGGATCTCTGTGCGAAACACTGCGACGTCTTCCTGATGTGGCCGGAGACCGAGGATCGCATCGCCGGGACGATGAAGGGGATGTCGGAAAAGGCGGCGTCGTATGGAAGGACGATCGACTTCGGATTTCGCAGCCACGTCATTGTAAGGGAGACCGAGGCCGAAGCGCGGGCCGCCGCCGACAGACTTATTTCAAAGCTCGATCTTGAAAAGGGTCAGGAGATCAAAGACCGCAGCATGGACAGCAAGAGCGCCGGCGTGATGCGGCAGGACGAGTTGCGCGCGCAGAGCGACGACCTCTATCTCGAGCCTCATCTCTGGAGTGGGGTCGGCCTCGCCCGATCCGGTTGCGGCAGCGCTATCGTCGGCGATCCCGATCAGGTCTATGAAAAGCTCCAGCGCTACATCGACATGGGGATACGGGCTTTCATCCTTTCGGGTTATCCGCATCTCGAGGAATGCGAGCTGTTCGCCAAGCATGTCCTGCCGAGGCTGGATACGGTGAAGCTGAATGAAGCGCAGGGACGATTGCCGAAGGAAACGCCGGAGACGCCGCTGACGTCCGGGGTGAGGCGGTAGTGGAATCGGACGTTCGGGCCGAACGTCCCTGCCCGCGCTACCGCGCGAAGGTAGCCCTGATCGGCCCGATCAGGGGAGGGCACTTACCCCAGGATCTCCCGTACCACCCGCGCCTCTTCCACCCCGGTGAGGCGCTGGTCGAAACCCTGGAAGCGGTAGGTCAGCTTCTTGTGGTCGATCCCTAACAGATGCATCATCGTGGCGTGGAGGTCGCGCACTTCGACGGGATTTTCCGCGACTTCGTTGCCGAGTTCGTTGGTCGAGCCGTAGCTCATTCCTCCTTTTACGCCGCCGCCGGCCATCCAGACAGTGAAGGCGTCTTTCTGGTGGTCGCGTCCGCATTTGGCGGGGGAATCATCGCCCTGGAGCATGGGGGTGCGTCCGAACTCGGCCCCCCAGACGACGAGAGTCTGGTCGAGCAGCCCGCGCTGTTTTAGATCGGCGATGAGGGCGGCGATGGGCTGATCGACTTCACGGCAATTCGCGGCGAGGCGCGCTTGCTGACTCGCGTGGCTATCCCAGTCGCCGTGGAAGAGTTCGACAAAGCGCACCCCGCGTTCGACGAGCCGACGGGCCTTGAGACACTGGCTCGCGAACTCGCCTTTGCCATAACGTTCGAGGGTGAGGGCGTCCTCTTGCGAGAGATCGACGAGATCGGGGACGGAAGTCTGCATCCGGAAGGCCATCTCGTACTGCTCAATCCTTGTCTCGATTTCCGGATCGCGGACTTGCTCGAGATGCTGGCGGTTGAGGGACTCGATGCTGTCGAGGGTGCGGCGGCGTTCTTCTCTGGTCACGCCGGCGGGACTGTTGAGGAACAGTACGGGATCTCCCTCGCCTCGCAGTGGCACGCCCTGGTGCATACTCGGGAGGAAGCCCGACTTCCAGAGATTGGCACCGGCTCCGGGAGTATTGCCGGTGAGGAAAACGACGTAGGCGGGGAGATTCTCCGATTCACTGCCGAGACCGTAGGTGGTCCATGAACCGATCGAGGGATTGCCCTGGCGATTGAGTCCGGTGTGGAAGACGAGCTGCGCCGGGCCGTGGTTGAACTCGGTCGTGTGGACCGACTTCACGAGACAGAGCTCGTCGGCGACGCCGCCGAGATGGGGAAGCAGCTCGGAGAGTTCGAGACCGCTGCGGCCATGTTTGGTGAATTGATAGGGCGACCCGAGCAGCTTGGGGTGACCGCGGAGAAAGGAGAAGCGTTTGCCTTTGAAGAGCTCTTCGGGCGCGAGCTGGCGATCATATTTTCGCAGGACGGGTTTGTCGTCAAAAAGATCGAGCTGCGACGGCGCGCCCGTCATGTGGAAGAAGATGACGCTTTTCGCCTGCGGTGCCATCGACTTGAAGGCCTGCGGGATCTCCCCGACGGCGTCGCGCTCGAGGAGTGACCCCAGCGCGAGCGAACCCAGTCCGGCTCCGGTGCGGGAGAGGAAGCGGCGGCGATTGAATGAGGGGTGAGACATTCTCGGAGTGCTAAGATGGTAAGTGTTACCCGGCTAGTTGCTGGTGGTTGTGTGCCAAGGAGGGGCGACACTCCTGTCGCCCATTTTCGTGGGGAGATAGGAAAGAGAGGGACAGGAGTGTCCCTCCTCCCTGGGGACGATGCGAAATGGTGTTGCAAGTCTCATGATCGATTAATCGTCTCGTGGAGGTTGAGCAAAATCGTTGCGATCTCCCGCCAGGCTTTTTCCTCCGAGCCCGATTCGGCGCGCACCGTTTCAAAGGCGGAGTGGAGCAGTTGAAACTCGGGCTCGCTTGGTGCTCGTGTCAGGGTGGTGCGGAAGGCCCACTGGAGTCGGGCCTCGAGTGTCGCTCCGCCTTCGTTCTTGATGCGTTTTCCAAAGGCGTCGGCCATCTCGACGTAGACAGGATCGTTCAAAAGCGTTAGCGCCTGAAGCGGGGTGTTGGAGATGTCGCGCTTCACGATGCAGGCGGAGCGGTCGGGCGCATCGAAGTTGGCAAAGCTGGGGTAGTGGGCATTGCGCCGCCAAAGGGTGTAGACGCCGCGGCGGTGGGCATCGTCGCCAGGGGAGGGAACGTAGTAGGTCTCGGAGGCACCGGCGCTTTTTCGCCAGAAGGTGTCGGGCTGGTAGGGGCGCACGCTGACGCCGTAGCTCCGGGTGCTGAGCAGTCCGCTGATGGCGAGCGCCTGGTCACGGATCATCTCGGCGCTGAGACGATGGCCGGGGTGACGCCAGAGGAGCTGATTGCGCGGATCGCGGGCGGCGGCGGTCCCGCTCACGACGATGGACTGCCGGTAGGTAGCGGATAGGACGATGCGGCGCAGGGCCTTTTTCATGGACCAGCCGTCTTCCCCGATAAAGGCGACGGCGAGGGTGTCGAGGAGGGCGGGGTGGGTCGGTTTTTCACCCTGGGTGCCGAAGTCCTCCGGGGTCGTCACGAGCCCTTGACCGAACACTTCGATCCAGAGCCTGTTCACGTAGGCGCGTGCCACGAGCGGGTTCGCCGGATCGACGAGCCACTGCGCGAGACCGAGACGGTTGCGCGGATAGTCGTCGCGGAAGGGATGAAGAACGGCGGGGGTGGCGGGAGCGACCGGTTCCCCGGGGGCGAGAAAGTCGCCGCGCTTCGCGACGAAGGTGGCACGTGGTTCGGGGAGTTCCTGCAGGATGCGGACTTCTTTTTTCCGCTGCTCGGTAAGGCGCGTCTCCATGATCCCGGCCTCTTCGAGCCGCCTCCCCATGCCGGGATTTTTCAGCGCGAGTTTGCTGGAAATCGTGCGGCACTGGTTGAGGTCCATCTCGCGATCCTGTTCGAGGATTTTCTTTACCTCTTCGGGCAGGGCGTCACGGGCTTTCGGGTCTTTCCTGAGCTGGACATCGACGGCTTTGAGGATGTCCCGGCGCAGCGTGGCGAGGTGGCTCTCGTAGTCGGCCTCGGCCTCGAGCTCGGCGTCGATGTCGGCGGTGCTTCGGGTCACCTCCATGACGGGTCCGATGTGGACCATGTTCGACATGCCCATTTCGGTGCCTTGCTGCTTCGACTCCATCGGAGAGTTGTTGAAAAAGGCGAAGAGCTCGTAGTATTCCCGCGCCGAGAGGGGATCGTATTTGTGATTGTGGCACTGGGCGCAGCCGACCGTACTGCCGAGCCAGATCGTGCCGGTGGTGTTGACGCGGTCGACGATCTGTTTGTAGTGGTCCTCGTTCGGATCGGTCCCGGCCTCGAGATTGAGGGGCGAGTTGCGATGAAAGGCGGTCGCGACTTTCTGGGACTCGGTGGCATCGGGGAGAAGGTCGCCGGCGAGCTGCTCGATCGAAAAGCGGTCGTAGGGCATGTCCGCATTGAGCGCCGCGATGACCCAGTCGCGCCACGGCCACATGTTGCGCGGGGCGTCGCGCTGGTAGCCTTCGGAGTCGGCGTAGCGGGCGAGATCGAGCCAGGGCACGGCCCACTTTTCGCCGTAGGCGGGCGAGGCGAGGAGTTCTTCGACGAGTCGGGTGTAGTGCGCGAAAGACGGGTCGGCGAGGAAGTCATTGACCTGCGCGAGGGTCGGAGGCAGCCCGGTGATATCGAGAGAGACGCGGCGGAGAAGATTCGCGGGGTCCGCCTCGGGATTGAGGGCGAGGCCGTTTTTCCCAAGCTCTGCGGTGATGAAAAAATCGATCTCGTTCGGGTGACGCGCCTCAGGTGGCGCGGCTGCCGTCGGAGGAGCTGATTTTTTCGGGGCAAGGTAGGACCAGTGCAGGGGCGGTCGCCAGCCGTCGTCGGGCCATTTCGCCCCTTCTTCAACCCAGCGTTTCAGCAGGGCGATCTCGTCGGGGGAGAGGGGATCGCCTTTGGGCGGCATGCGCTTTTCCGGATTGGTCTCCTGCACGACGTGGAGGAGCACGGACTTCGCCGTATCGCCGGGGGTGAAGATCGCCGCGCCCGCATCGGTGGGGAGGTGGGCGTGGTAGTAGGTCTCGAGCCCTACTCCGCCTTTGAGCGTCGCGGTGTCGTGGCAGTCGAGGCAAAGCCGTCCGAAGAGAGGGGCGATCTCTTTTTCAAAATCGACGCCATGAAGACTCCCGCCCGCGAGGAGAAGGCAGGCCGAGATCTGTAGGGAATACATGGATCGGGTTTGAGGCATCCATCCTGAATATTGCAGAATGAGCGGTCCGTGGCGAGTCCCGAGAACGCGTACTCCGCTTTCCGCATAGCCTCAACGTGTTGGCCTAAAGAGAAGCTCTCGCGAGACCCGTCGAGGTTCGTAACGGTGATTATGGCCTTAGGGCCGGAGGCGCGAGGGGCATTTGGCAGTACGACTGAGGGCAATCGGGCGCAGCGGGGGAGAGCGACCTCGCCGACGTTTTCAGCCATGATGAACTTTGAATACGTTTCCAGGGGCCTCAACGCGATGGCGCGCGCCCACCAGATGAGCGCGATGGCCGGACATCTCGGGGCCTCGGTGGTGGCCGGCTACTTCCTCGGGGAGCAACGCCCCGATCTTGCTCCTGAAGTCCGCCGGGGAATCGACGATGACCTGGCGCGGGTCATGGGGGCGAATCGGTCTTCGGGAGGAGAATGACGAAGAACGCGTAAGGCGAAGGGGCGGATTCACGGGAACAAGATCACCCTCCCGGAGGAGGACGGGACGCCGCCCTACACGGATGTGGCGGGGATGACCGGTGCGGTGCTCGATGAGATCATCCAGCAGGATCGGAATGTGAACCGCGAGGGCTACGGCGGGCTCGTGCACGTGAACAACCACGCTGCCGCGATCACCGAACTCGCGAAATACGGGTATGGCGGGCTCGTTCCGAGGGCGATCAAGTCCCACCACCGACACAGGCGACTCTGGCGGAACTTGCCGAACCCGGCCGGGGAACGCGGTCCGTCGCCCTTTGCCCGGGACAGCCCCTACGCCGCCGCCTACTGGACATCCGGCACGGTGGCCTACGATCGCGCCCTGCACACGCATCGCGTGAAAACCATGTATGGCCTCGATGAGCTGTTGGGAGCGATCGAAGATAAGCCGAGAGAGAAGCGGGCGTCCGAGATGCTGCGTTTTATGATGTAGGGAGCTAGTCTGTTTTCGCTGCAGAACCCGTGATATGATCGAGTTCTGCTTTTATTCTGGGATCTGCTTCGATGTAGCGTTCCGCCCCTGTGAGACCGAACTCTATCAGTGAGGGGTCCCTGTTCTCCCCTAACCGGGCCAGGGTCAGGAAGCTCCATCCGTCCTCCGGAAACTTCATCGCAAAATCGCGTCCGCGTTGCTTCACTTCGTCGAAAGGAGCATATCCCGTTCCTGCAAACAGCGTGAAAGTCCGAATGGGTTTGGCTCTCGGAGACCCCGGTGGATCGGTCTGGAAAAGGGCCATCCATTTCCAGCGCGACTCTTCGTCCCAATCCCGGGTCCTTGCCGCGATGACCAGGGCTGTGTGGTAGAAGAAATCGGTTTTTTCGGTCCAGGAAGGCCGGTAGAGTTCATAGTCGAGTCCGGGAAAATTCAACCATGAATAATCGGATGTAGCGGCGGCGCTCTTTTCGATCAGGGCTAGCGCGAAGTGAATGGCCCGAATCCTCGATAGATTAGTCGGGTATTGAAATTGCGAATAAGATCGGGCATGGGAACCCGTCAGAACCTTCGCCGGAAACTCTTCAAAACAGAGGGTTTCAAGAAGCTTCTTTTCTTCCGGTTGGAGTTCTTCATTCAGAATGCACTTTCTCCAGAGGTGATATCGCAGAACATTCAAGCCCTCGTCAAGCCCTCCCAAATACGATTTTCCCGTTTCCAACATCGCGAGTCTTTCTCCAATCTGGGCCGGATTCCCCAAGGCAAGCTGTGCCTCAAGTTTGTTGATGTGTAGGCGGTCTGCAAGGAAATCGCTCGGTTCTTCGCTCATCATGCCACCCGCTTTCGTTGGCATCAGAGCGGCAATCCCGCGAACTTGGCACAGAGTATAGAAAATGTTCTTCTCAAGATTCTTTTCGGTGAATTCCGTCGCCTCGAATCTGCGCGCTAGTTTCCCGGGGATTTCTTCGAAGCTTTCAAAAGCTCTGGCTGTGCTGGGCCACGGCTGCTTGATTCCGCTGGCACGGTCGAAATAAGGATTCCCGCGCCGCCGTGTTTGGAGATATAATTCGCCGTAGATTCGGAGCATAGAGTTCTCCGGGAATGTTCCCGGGAAGGAGATCACCGATTCTGTCAGAAAGTCATTCGGATCCGTATTCGGGGGGTAAGTGAAATTCAGGTCATTCGCCCTCTTTTCCATTAGTCGCCGAGCCTCGGGGTGGTAATTGTTGAGAACGAGTGCCCAGGCGCGTTCCGTGACGGGAAGGGCCTCGTTTGTCAGCAGATTGTCGATCTCACTTTGACCACCCTTCCGGAGATGCTCAGTACGGGCCTGCCAATGAGCCAGACCTTTCACCTCGCTAGGATGCATGCCCGGACGAGGGCCATCGACGGAAACGCGCTGCAGTCTCGCAATGATGTTCTGCATCCGGGGGTGAATTTTCAGCTCGTCCTTTCGCTTGAGTAGGGCTTCGAATACATCTTCAAATTGATTTGAGTTGAAAGGTCTGTTTCGCTCGACGATTTCGAGGAGTTGCTCGGCCTGCCAAAAGAGAAGTCGCGAGATTTCGTCTTCATGCAGATCACGCTTCGTGGAATGTCTTTTCAATTGTTCCCGGAGGTAGTTAAGAAAATAGCGGCGCGCTCCCGCCGGGGCGGCAGCCATGTCTCTTTCAAAATCATCCGGATTGATTGAGCTTTCGTCGATCGCGTCGATCACCTTAATTTGCCATTCTTCATTAAGTGCCTCGCGTATCTGACTGCGCGCCCGCAGCCTGTCCCCCTCAAGCCTTCCAAAATTTGCACTTTCCAACAGGCTCCGCACAATCCAGGGGCGAAGAGGATGACTGACGAAAGCGCTGCGGAATATCTCAAGCGCTTCCTCTGTGTCGAGGGCGGTGTCACGGTTAATCACGTCGTAAAAGTACTCCGGCCAGTCAAGTTCTCCGGAATTCGCCACATTCAGAACGAGATCAAGCCATTTGATCGCCTCGCGGGTGGGCAGGACTCTGATTGACGGAAGAAGTTCCTTGTAAAAGTGTTTGAGAAGACGGCCCTCGTCCCCTTCGGGATGGCGCCGGGAATAATCGCGCACGAGGGTGAACATCCAGTCAACAGATCCAGCCAGGTCCCCGTCGGCTACCATTCTTTTGAGCGGCCAGACAGCAAGTTCAACGTGGTCGAATTCAATACTTGATCCCCAGTTAGGGACTTCGAGGAACTCTTTCAGGCGGGACGCGGCATTCTCTGTATCCTCGTCCTGGGGCGGCATCTTCCGTATTGTCTCGATGATCGCCTTCAGGCCGGGTGCCTTATCGAGGGATTCGACCTTTTCGGCGTACGCCTTCCAGATCTCCATCTCACGCTTACCGGGATCCCAATCACCCCGGTAGATCTGTCCAATGATCGTATCGAGAGTGGTCCCATCTCTCCACGTATCGAAGCAGGGCCGTCCCGCCTCGAAAATTTCTTTATCTTCTTCGACCAGCCGTAACACGGTCTGCTCAAGGATGAGTCTACTCGTCGGTTCCGCGCGGTTGAGTAGCTGAATGGCTTTAAGAACTTCCGCGTTCGCTTCTTCATGGCCCGGCTTGCTTCGGAGGTTTTCTTCAGCTCGCATCGAAATGACTAGATGAATGAATCCTTTCACCTGCGCGTCCCGAGTATGGGAAACGATTTTATCAATTAAGCCGGTGTAATAGGAGAGAACTTTAGGCTTCTCGAAAGAGGTCCGATCCTGCCGACTGTCTATGGAAATAATTTCAACCTCACTGGTTTCGATGACTCGACAAACTGCGGAGTAGTGTTGGCGATCAATGAACTCACCAATCCAGATCCAGGTATTGGTCAACGATTCGCTCCATTCAAGGATCGCGCGGTCGAGGAGTTCCTCCTTGTCCAGTTTGTGTACTATCCAGATAAAGTCAGGTCCGATCTCGGAGGTGATTAGGTTTGAGAGGTTCTCTTCCTCAGCCACCCGATCAGCGAGCAGTCCTGCGACTATCTGCCAGTCGGATGCGAACACCGCCGACTCCTCTGTCAGGATGTGGAACACCTCGCTGATAACCTCGCGTGCGCTCTCTTGATCGGTCATTGCGAGGGCGGTGATGGTCTTTTTAAGATCGGGTAGGCGCGCTGCCCGGTAGGATTCGCACCCCGGTGAGAGCAAAAGCCAAGTCAGCAGCTCTTTCCGCAAATGGTCCATCCCGGATTCATTGATGAGTTTTCCGACGATCTCCCAGTTGCTTTGTTGGAGCGGGCCGGACTTGAGTTGCTGCAGTAATTGGGAAAACGCACTGCCGGGGCTGATGTTACGGTCAGCGAGGATGCTCTTGATCCATTTGTCGGTATCGGCATCATGATCCGAGGAGAGAAGTAAACGGGCGAGCTGATGAGCGGGCAGAGGATAGAGTTCAGCCACCCGATCCAGCGAAGCCGAGAGGGAAGAGTCAAGTCCGTAGTAATTTTCATAGCGGCGGAGTTCCTCCAGTGCGCTTGCCAGTTCGTCTTCGGACTTGTTGAGCGCGGCGCTGCGCGCCAAGGTCAACTCCCATGGGGAGAATCCCTTTTTCGTGGAGAGCAATAGTGCCTCCCGCAGGGCTTGCGGGTCGGGATTCTGAAAGTGAGTCGCGAGTGCCTTTTCCAAGTGGGGCCACGTGACGAATTTTCCAGGCAACGGATGGACCGTGTCGAGACCGGAGGCGACAACAAAGGCAAACTCGGGAGACTTCAGCAATTCCTCACTCAGCTGCAGATCTGCTTTTGCCCTTTGTTCTGCAAAGAAACGAAAACCGCTCTGGTTCGCCGTCTTTTCGAGAAATCCAATTTTTGCTGGCGAGCGACGGGCACCGATCCAATCGCTGAATTGCTCTGGCGGAGTGGGATTGAAACCGGTGAATAGAGCCCACCCGGCGGCGAACCAGGCAGTAACGACGATGACAACCACAATTCGTTTTCGAGGCTTCGACATCTGTGTTTTCCGCGGGTTATGGGCACCGGTTGGTGAGACGACGCGACATAGCGCCGTGAATGCGGGAAGGGTGCCTGAAAGATTACTTCAGGTCAATCCAAACTCAGGCAATCGACACTTTGGCGACCAATCACGCACCCGAAAGTTGGCTTCGGCTTCAGCCGAATGACCGGTCCCGCCGAATTTGCTGTTGAAGCCGCAGCTACTTTGGAGTTAGGGAGTCACCCCGCTCAATCCAGCGTATGGACAAACAATCCTGATCGCAGCTTGGGCTCGAACCAGGTCGATTTGGGCGGCATGATCTCGCCGGCGTCGGCGATGTCGATGAGCTGCTGCACGGTCGTGGGGAACATGGAAAAGGCGACGGCCCAGTCTCCGCTCTCGACGCGCTTTTCGAGCTCGGCGGTGCCGCGGATGCCGCCGATGAAGTCGATGCGGTTGTCGGTGCGGGGATCTCCGATCGCGAGGAGCGGGGTGAGGACGTGGTCCTGCAGGAAAGAGACATCGAGGCGGTCGATCGGGTTCGTCGTTTCCACGGTATCCCAGGAGAGGGTGTGCCAATGGCCGTCGAGATAGACGCAGACGGACTCGGCGTGGTCGGGCACTTTTTGTCCGTTGGAATCGAGGTGGAACTTCTCGGCGAGCCGCTGCAGGAAGCTGTCGGCGGAGAGTCCGTTGAGGTCTTTCACCACCCGGTTGTAGGGCAGGATGTTGAGCTGGCTCGCGGGGAACATCACCGCGAGGAACCAGTTGTAGTCCTCGGTGCCGTCGTGGGTCGGATTCGCCTCGCGGCGCTCTTTGCCGACGCGGGCGGCGCTGGCGCTGCGGTGGTGACCATCGGCGACATAGGAAAAAGGCACTTCGCCGAGAGCGGAGAGGATGGGGGCGGCCTCGGTCCCGGTGACCCGCCAGACGGTGTGCTGCACGGCGACGTCATCGACGAAGTCAGTGGTGGGCTCGTGCGAGGTGATCCAAGTGTCGATGAAGGTATCGATCGCGGCGACGTCTTTGTAGGTCAGGAAGACCGGTCCGGTATTGGCGCTGAGCACGTCGGTGAGGCGGGTGCGGTCGTCCTCTTTGACCTTGCGGGTCTTTTCGTGCTTTTTGATGATGTCGTTTTCGTAGTCCTCGATGTGGCAGGCGAGGGTGATGCCCATCTGCGCGCGACCGTGCATGATCTGGCGGTAGAGGTAGAGGCAGGGCTCGGGCTCGCGGATGAAAATGCCGTCTTTTTGCATCTTCTCGAAGTTGGCCCTGGCGTGGGCGTAGACTTCCTCGCTGTAGGGATCGACCCCGGCGGGGAGTTCCAGTTCGGCCCGCTCGACCCGGAGAAAGCTGTTGGGAAGGCCTTCGGCGAGGGCGCGGGCTTCTTCGGTATTGATCACGTCGTAGGGGACCGAGGCGAGGTCGGCAGCGAGGCCGGGAGCGGGGACGAGGGCGGGAAAAGCTTTGACTCTCATGAGGCGTTGGGGCGTGGTCTGGCTGCGTTGGTTTGATCGACGGCGGGGGAAACTCCTACACGGAAGAGATGCGTTCTCAAGCGCTAATCTCGGTGGCGGAGATCAGAGCGAGCACGGCGGCGGCGTCGATTTCGGTGAGGGAATCGACGATGCGGGCGACGCCGGATTCGGTGAAACTCTCACGGGAATGCGTCGTCGTCACGGCGAGCACTTTCATCCCGGCGGCGAGACCGGCCTCGACGCCGACATGGGCGTCTTCGATGACGAGGCAGTGGGCGGGACCACGGTCTATCTTCGCGGCGGCCTCGAGGAAGACGTCGGGGAAGGGTTTGCCGCGGGTGACATCTTCGGCACCCGTGTAGAACGGTCCGAAAAAGCGCTCGAGTCCGGTCGCGGCGAAGCAAACCTCGATGTTTTTTCGCGAGGTCGAGGAACCGAGGGAGAAAAGAACGCCCGCATCGGTGAGGGACTGGAGCAGGGCGACGACTCCGGGGAGCGGCTCGATGCCGTCGGCGCGGAGGAGTTCGCGGTAGAGCTCCTCCTTGCGGTCGCCGAGCAGGCGGATCTGTTCGTGGTCCTCGGGCGAGGTCCAGGAAAAGACGTGGGGGATGCACATGACGTTGCGCATCCCGAACGACTCCTTGAACTGCTCCTTCGTGAGCGGCTTGCCGATCTCGTCGGCGAGTTGGAACCAGCTCCGTTCGTGCTGATCATGGGAATCGATGAGGACGCCGTCGAGGTCAAAGACGACGCCGATGTCTGCGTAGGAAAGGGAACCGGCCATAGGCGGGAAGTATGGCGCGGCCCGGGGAAAGGGCAAGGCGGGGATGGGGAGGGTGGCGACAGGAGGGCCGGCCCTGCGGCGCACATCGCATGAGGATCGGAAGGGGAAGTGGGATTGGAACCACGAATGGACCGAATTTTACGAATAGGAAGGAGGATCGGACCTCTGAGCACCTCGCGGGGCAGCGGGGGGCGGCAGTAGAGTGGGGGAAACGCCAGGGAAGGGGGGAGGGATTATTGCTAGAAATTTACTTTTTCAGCCCTTCCTCAACCGCCCCACCGGAAGCCCGGGGTAGAGGGGGTTCGGTTCCGTGGTTCGGTCGCTTGACCGGAATTCGTTGTGTGACCCCGTCTCCCTGACCCCGTCTCCCATGGCTAAACCGTCGCGGCGAGATCGAGCTGCAGCACCTCGGACTCCGGGATAGACCGCATGTGGGCGTCGCGGTGGACCAGCGCGGCCCCTCGCGAGGCGGCGGCGGCGGCGATCAAGGCATCGGCGAGGGGGAGACGCGTGGTCGCCCGGCGCGTGATCAGGTCGGACCGGCGGGCGACGACGGCGTCCACGGGAACGATTTCGGAGGCCAGTCCCTCGTAGTCGGCGATTATCTGCCACACCCCTTGCTCGGGCACTGCCAGCTCGCGCAGACGCCTGGCCATCTCCGCGAGGCTCACGCTGCACAGGAGAACGATCGAGTCTTCCCGGTCGAACAGATCTTGCACCGCATCCGTGCCGGGCTCGTCCCGCTAGTGGGCGAGCAGGGCGGAGGTATCCAACAGATAGGTCATCGCAGGATCTGCTCCTCTTCCTCACACAATCGTTCCGCGACCAGCTCCGCGACCGCATCCCGCTCCGGCGACCATTGGCGGCCTACGCCCTTCAATCGCCGCGACCGCTCGCCCCGGGTCGGGATCACCCGCACCGTGACCTCGTCGCTGCCCTCCTGTGGCTCCTTCCACTCGATGCGGCAGCCCGGCGTGATGCCCATCTTGCGGGAAAGCTCCGCCGGTATGGTGACCATGTTTTTCGTGGTGACGGTCGTTTGCATGGGATAAGGGTAGCGCTTGGGGGGGCGGAAATCAAGGGGCCGGCCGGTTTCAAAGATCCGTTGTCAGCCCATCTCTGCGAGTTGCCCGCATCCCTCGCCTTCAGATTCCCCGCGTCGGCGCTGGTGAACTCGAGTTCCCGGACGTTTGCTAATACGAGATCAAGCGATCTCGCGATGGCTGCGGAGATAGCAGTGATAAAAGCACAAGCAGTGGCTTATGATTCAAGGGTGCCTCATGATAGAGTGATCTAACGAAAGTTGGGAAAGTGGGTGTTTTTTGATTATTTGCCTTATACCGTGATTATTTCGGAAGTGATAAAAAAGCAAATTCCTAGAAATAATTGTGATGACAAACGCCATTGCCATCTGATTTAATTCGGGGCATGAAGAACCAACCGAATTGGGCTCCGGGCTGGGGATGGGCGATTCCCGTGCTGGTCGCTGCTGCGATGGCACAGACGCTCGTCGCTCAGGAAAAGACCGGTGGACGCGAGAATCTGCTGAAAAATCCGTCGTTCGAGGATGGGATGGAGGGATGGGACTTCTCCGCTTGGGATAAGAAGGGCGTCTCCAGGATCGACGAGGGGGAAGCCCGCGGAGGGACCAAGAGCGCCGTGATCGAGAATGCGACGGCCGACGACAGCTTCCTGAAGCAAACCGTGACGGTGAAGCCTAACACCCTTTACCGGTTCTCCGGTGTGATAAAGACGGAGAACGTCGAGACGAAGAACTTCGGAGCAACGCTCTCGCTCGAAGGCACTTTCGAAACGACAAAATCGATCGTGCGATCGAAGAGCTGGACGCGGGTTGAATTCGAATTCGATTCCGGACCGCTCGCCACGATCAAAGTCGGCTGCCGTCTCGGCCATAACTCCAGCAAAGCATCTGGCAAAGTGTGGTTCGATGAACTGGAGTTGGTCGAACTCAGGGCGGCACGGAGGTGAACGGCTGAACCCCCTCCTTCCCCGGCCCAAGGGTGACAAGGATGCGGAAGGGATGAAAAAGCAAATTCCTAGCAGCCCCCCTCCCGGGCGTGGCCGGGGAAAGACATTGATGAAATCGTTCCCTGGGGCACGTTTTCATAAGAGTAAGAAAATGGTGGGTGCAAATAGCTTTCGTTCAGCTCTCGTCTTTGCGGTGCTGTTGTTGGTAAGTTGCGGTTCAAAGGATGTGAAAATCGTCGAACATGATACTTATGAACTAAGGGCCATTACACTGATTGAGCTACTAGATATAGTGAATATTTACTTCGACGGGAGTATACGAAATTTGCTGGCCTTCGAGGGGGCTGACCTTGATCAAGGAAATAACCTGAAACTTAACACTGCCGATAAGCATGTGGAGATTTCGGGAAGTAAAGAATTTATTGCATATACGAAGATCCTTTTGCAGGCCTACGAGGATGACCGGAGAATGGATTGGATTCGTAAAGAAGTTGGTCAAGGAAATGTATTTAGAATTGATGAGTCAGGTTTTGGGTTTACAGCTGAAACCGACTAGCAAGCGCGTCCTCGCGACCTGCTTCGAGCGACTCCCCTCGGCCACCGGAAACGGCCCGCTCCAAGGTCCCGGCGCGACCGAACCCCGCGCCCGCCGGACCTTCCTCGCCCTTTAGCTCGACTCCATTAGGCGAAATCGCTTCACCGCTGACTTCGGGACGAACGGAGGCGCGTCCCTGAATCGACCCGATCTGCCTCCACCGCCGTCCGATATCGTACTCGTGAGTGAAACCCGCTACGCCGCCGACGGCCACCCGGGCTACGAGATCGGACCCGACGGTGTTGTCAGCCGCACCAAACGCAATCGCCTCGGCGAGACTGTCGAAACGGTCGAGGCCGTCGGCACGCCCGCGCAGCGCAGCGAACGTTTCCGCTGCCATGCCTCGGGACAACTTTCCCATTTGATCCTCGAAAATCCCGACACCGGAGAGCAGGTCACGGGTTGGCTCTTCGGGTGACGGGGGCAGATAACGAATTCCGGTCAAGCGACCGAACCACGGAACCAATTATCAATCTCAGACTCCCCAATGCCCCCCCTGCGGAGCCAAGAGATGCGGGGCTTAGGCAAGCCCCGTTCCTTGAGCGCGTGCAGAGAACCAAGGAAAGGGGCTTGCCGGAATTCACGGTACCAGGCTAATAATAACGCCAGCGCCTCCCTTGCCGGGGCATGAGATTCAGTTGTCCCTTTGCCCTCGCCGGAGCGCGACGATCCCTCGTCGCTGGTGGGACCATCCCCTTCTCTCGCCCGGTTCCCTCACCTTCAGATTCCCCGCGTCGGCGCTGGTGAACTCGAGTCCCCGGACGTTTGCTAGTACGAGATCAAAATTCGCGGGGACAATTCGCGGGGACGGGCTATTTATTCGGGCACAAGTTGCTTGATTTCCATATTTTTCGGGTTCAAAAGGTAAAATTGAAAATACTGGACCTGATTATCAACCTGTCCCTTCGACTTTCTATTAACCCTATTAACCGTCCCTTCGACTTTATTCTTCAGCGGCCTTTTTTAGTGGGGCAACAGGCTGAGTTTCAATAGGGGCGCTTACGGTATCGCGCGCGTTGTCTCTTAGCCTTTTGGGGAAGAGAGTTGGCGTCTTCAAGCTTGCCAACTGCTCATGCGAATCTCTCTGAATCCGCGACGTGCCCATTTGTTAAAGATGGATTGCGTACTGTTCTCCGGGCTACTATTTCTCACTTTGTCGGATGCCTTTGCGCAGAATCCGATTCAGCCTCTGGGAAAGGGGGACTGGTCGACGCCACCGTACGTTACTCTTTCGCAGCGCGATGCGGCTTACGTCAATGCCTTGCCGGTTCTGGGCACGGTGGAATGGACGCTTGAACCTCTTGACTTCATCGAAGCTGGTCCGACAGCTGGAATATCCGGAGCCGCGTTTGTTCGTCGCGATGGTGCATTGTATCTGGCTGGTGGCTTTATTCCCGAAGGCGATGAAACCGATGAGCCTTCGCGGCGGACTTCACGGTGGGTATTCCGCTACGATATGGAAAAGCGGCAGTGGCAAAAGTTACCTAACATGCCGGGGAGAAAGGAATACACTCGTGGCATCGCTCACTCAAGTGGCACCTACATTGTCGGCGGGCTTTGTCAAAAATTCACTGCGGAGGGCTATTCGGGCGCATCACCGGACGTGTTTCACCTCGTTGAATCGCGCAGCGGGCCGCGATGGGAAATTCACAGCCAACTCACGGTGCCGCGCACCCACCCGTCTGCAGGCGCGATCGGTAGTCGCTTGATCGTCGCCGGTGGCAATGAGTATCTCGTCGATAAGACCAAGGGCATCATGGGCCTCGATATAAGAACGATGCGCGATACCGTCGAGGTCTTCGATCTTGAAGCTCCGGATTTAGGCTGGCAGTCGAAGCAAGCTATTCCCGGTGGCCCTCGAGGCTGGGCGGGTTCGTCTGCGGTCGGTGAACGTTTTTATCTGTTCGGGGGAATAAAGCTGGCCCGCCGCAAAGATGGGAAGACAGTCCGCATGAAGTTGAATGACGCGCTATCCTACGATCCGCAACGCGACGCCTGGATTCAACACGAGTCGATGCCGTTTTTTCTCTCTGGCTGGGAAGGCGCGACTTTGAGGAACCGTTATGTGATTCTGGTCGGCGGCGTAGAAGCTGAAAAAATCAGCGCCGAGAAGATGGCGCAGCACACGTGGAACGACATCGTATTCGCGTATGATACTGAGCAGGACCGCTGGTTGCGACTCGAAGGTTTGACCCCTCCCGGCGGCGTCTACAACGATCCGGGAGTAGTCGTCGTCGGCGACACCATTTACGTAGTCGGCGGTGAGGGTCCGCGCGGAAGCCACTTCGATCATTTTCTGACTGGCAAGATCAACATTGCAGAGTGATGCGGCCTTAAATTCGCAGGGACAGGCTATTTATTGGGCTACAAGTTGCTTAATTCCCATATTTTACGGGTTTAAAAGGTTAAATTGAAAATACTGAACCGGATTATCAACCTGGTCCCTTCGAATTATCATCCTCTCTTGCGAGCGCTTGAGATTTGGACCAAGTTTGCGATAGGGTTCGAGAATCGATCTCTCAAGCCTACTTCAAGATGACTATTCGCCCCCAATGTCCGCCTCCGCTCGATCCTGAATTTATTCCCGCCGCGCTGTGGAATCGCTCATTTCGTCGATCAGTTCAGGACTCCGGGGCTGAAGGACACTCGTTCGGAATCGCTCTCGAACAACCCGGTGGAAGTGTCTCGGTCTACGAGACGGCGATTCTCCCTGAAGACGGTGCAGATTCGAAGCAGCTGAATTTCCGTTACGTAGAGCGACTCGTGAAGTTTCTGCTGTGGCAGCGTGGTGGATACCGGGTCTACCTCGGTGGAAGCGAGGAACTGTCGAATCAGATAGCCGGGTTATATCAACCCAACGGAGCGAGGGCTTTTGACTCGGATTTCATGGGGACGAAGGCCTATCGGCGACCATTCGAAATCGTGGTATTGAGAACGGTAAATGAATTGCCCGCAGCGAATGAGTCCGTCATGTCTCTGGGCGGGCATCTCGACGGGTGCCGCATCGGGTTCGACCTGGGAGGAAGCGACCGGAAGTGCGCTGCAGTGATCGACGGAGAGGTCGTGTTTTCTGAAGAAGTGGAATGGGATCCGTATTTTAGAAGCGATCCGCAATACCATCTCGACGGGATCCAGCACAGCCTCGAGAGGGCTGCCGCGCATCTGCCGCGCGTCGATGCGATCGGGGGCAGCGCGGCGGGCATTTATGTGAACAACGAAGCGCGGGTCGGGTCACTATTTCGCGGTGTGCCGGACGACGTCTTCGACAAACGGGTACGGCGCTTGTTTTTCGAGGTTCAGGAAAAGTGGGGCGGCGTTCCGTTCGAGATCGTGAACGACGGCGAAGTCACTGCTCTGGCTGGCTCGATGGCGAGCGGCGACACCGGCGTGCTGGGGGTGGCAATGGGAACGAGCGAGGCGGTCGGCTACGTGACGCCGGGTGGAAATATCACGACCTGGCTGAACGAACTCGCTTTCGCGCCGCTCGATTACCGGACCGACGCTCCGGCGGACGAGTGGTCCGGCGGCATAGGGGTCGGGGCGCAGTATCTTTGCCAACAGGCGGTGGCGCGGTTGGCGACTCCGGAAATCGGATTCAATTTTCCGGCCGAGATGGGATTTCCGGACCGGCTCAAGGAAGTGCAAAAGCGAACCGAGGCCGGGGAAAAGACGAGCGAACAGATTTTCGAATCCATCGGTCGGTATTTTGGCTACGCCGTGGCCCATTACGCCGACTTTTATGACATCCGTCAAGTGCTGGCGCTGGGAAGAGTGACCTCCGGCGCCGGAGGCGACATCCTCTTGCGGGAAGCGAAGCAAGTGCTCGCGACCGAATTTCCGGAACTTGCCGAATCCATTCGTTTCCGCACTCCCGGTGAGAAAGAGAAGCGGCACGGTCAGGCGGTGGCTGCCGCGAGTCTCCCGGCTATCAAGTAATTTTCAGTAGAAAGAAATGAAGCTCAATCAATCCGCCGCCCAGCTTTTCATTCCCGATTCGGCGCCCGAATCGGAAGCGCTTCCCCGGATCACGCACCTCGGAATCGGCGCCCACCAGGACGACCTCGAGTTCATGGCCTTTCACGGGATCCTGAATTGTTATCACAGCGATACCGAGTGGTTCGGCGGCGTCACTTGCACGGATGGAGGGGGAAGTCCGCGCTCCGGCCCGTATGCCGGGATGAGCGACGAGGACACGAAAAAGGTCCGCGTTCAGGAGCAAAATGATGCCGCTCAAGTGGGGCATTTTTCAGCGATGTGGCAGCTGGCCTATCCGAGCAAAGAGATCAAAGATCCGGCGAACGATTCGCTTGCGGAAGAGTTGGCGGCGATTCTCCGGATTTCTCGTCCCAGGGTGGTCTACACGCACAACCTCGCCGACAAGCACGACACTCACATTGCGGTAGTACTGGCCGCGATCCGGGCGATGCGATCACTACCCAAAGAGGATCGCCCTGAAAAAGTGCTTGGCTGTGAGGTCTGGCGTGGTCTCGACTGGATGAACGACTCGGAGAAAATCGCTCTCGACGTGTCTGCTCACGAGAATCTGGCCATGGCCCTCAATGGAATTTTCGACTCCCAAATAGCAGGAGGGAAACGCTACGACATCGCGACACTCGGAAGGCGGCGGGCCAATGCGACATTTTTCGAAAGCCACGCTACCGACGAAGCGGATCAGCTTTCCTTCGCGATGGATCTCACCGCTTTGGTGGAAGATCCCTCGATTGATCCGATTGAGTTCACGAAAGACGTGATTCGTCGATTTAGCGAAGACGTCGAGGCACGGATTGCGAAGTTTACTCGTTGATGCCCGTAATCCTAGTATCGCCCCCCCCTCCTCCTTCCCTGGCCCGAGGGTGACAAGGATGCGGAAGGGTTGAAATTGAAAACTCCTGCTGCAATTGCAGTAGTCAACCCTTCGCCTTCCGCACCCGCCTCTTCGGCTCGGGCGCGAGGGTCATCTGCGGTGTCACCTTGATGCCCATGCGCTTGTAATAATCGAGCATCTTTTCCGTTGCGACACGGCTCGCTTCGAGGACCATCGCAGACATCGTATCGGGTTCGGTCGAGTTCGATTCCATGAGTTTGGTGGCGTTAAAAAGTTCGATCAGGTCAGGAACTGAATGGGTTTCGTTCCCTGCGATTTGTCTGGCCGGCGGACTTATATTCTCCCACACGCCCCATTCATCCGCAAGCGGCAGGTAGTCGTTTAGAAAATGGCGCCGACTGCGTTCATATCGTCTCGCCACATCGCCGGCCGGGACATGGTGCCCTCCCATCCGCACGCGCAGGCGCACACGCTCGACGGCCTGATCGGCCGAGGCGATCATCACGTAGTGGAGGATGATACGATACCCCCGCTCCTTCGCCGTGCGCAGCATCGCCACGTAGGTCTTCCCGCTGAGAGTTGATTCCAACGCAAAACTCGCGCCCGCCGCGAGCATGGTGCGGGCTTCTTCGATGACGAGGCGACCGGCTTTGAAGGCCGAGAGGGTAGGATCTAGCGGTGAGAGCCCGCGGGCGATCTCATCGGCGTTGAGGAAACGCATCAGTCCCATGCGCGGGAGCAGTTCACGGGCAAGGGTCGTCTTGCCCGCGCCGTTGCAGCCACCGATGATGCAGAGAGTTGGATTCATGGCACTTTACTGTTCACATGAAATCTAGCGGAATGCAACAGGGTCTGCCGCTGCCTTCGACCGTGTCCGTTGTCAAGGGGGGCCGCTTTAGCGAAACCTCTCTCCCCACGATCGTGCCGCATTCCCTCCTCTAAAAAAGGTGAGAGGATGTCTCATGCGAAGCCTTCTCTACGGTCTTGTTTTTCTCTCTCTTTTCGAACCAAGCCACACCCATTTCACCGCTGCCGGGACGATCGAAGTGGGCAAGCGCTTTGCGGAGGCACTCCTCGGTGCTGAGAAGAAGTGAGGACATTCTCCGCAGGTGCGCAACTCTGCCGCTCAACCCCCTCCGACCCCGGGCCTTCGGCGGGAAGGGAGCCGGGGGGGTGAAAAAGGAAATTCCTAGTCGCCGGAGCGCGACGATCCCTCATCGCCGGTGGAACCATCCCCTTCTCTCGCCCGGATCCCTCCCCTTCAGATTCCCCGCGTCGGCGCTGGTGAACTCGAGTTCCCGGACTGCTGTGGGTACGAGATCAAGCGATCTCGCGATGGCTGCGGAGATAGCAGTGATAAAAGCACAAGCAGTGGCATATGATTCAAGTGTGCCTCATGATGGAGTGATCTAACGGAAAGTGGGAAAGTGGGTGCTTTTTGATTTTTGATTATTTGCCTGTCCCTGTGAATTTAGTCGTCCACCGCTCCAGACCTGGGCGAAAGCTTCGCCGCGCACGGTCTCGTCGTTGTTGTAGGCGATCACGGCGGTGCGGCCCTGCTGCGGTGCGAGCAGGGGAGTGAGGAGACGGCCGGGCGTCTGCGTCACATTAGGAAACCCCTGCCCGTGGAGCGGGACGGTCAACCCGCCCAGCCCGAGCACCACGGCGCAGGATAATTTCCATTTAATTATCATTTTTATGATATTTATGCAGAAAAGAAATTATGTCGAGCGGAAAGTCCTTCGTCAGGCCCGTCCGGAGCGGTCGCATCGGAGCGGAACGGGCACCGCTCGGTCCTTGATTGCGGGGCAACTTTCGTGGAGTATGGCGGCATGACCTTCCGCCACGTTCCCTGTCTTGTTTTTGCCGCTCTGCTCTTTTCCTCGTGCGGAAGGTCTCCGGTCGCGGAGCAAAAGCCGATCCCCGAGGGCCCCGTCGTTCCTGTTGCCGCTGCCGAACCTGTCCCGGCGTCCGCTCCGGCGGCTCCGCAAATCTGGAGCGAGGTGAAACTCCATGAAGCGATCCGTGCGAAGAATCCCGGCTACACCGGCAACGGGCAGTTCCAGATCGACAACGCCGGCCAGGTCGAGGCCGTCGCCCTCGACAATTGCGGGGTGACGGACCTCTCGGCTTTTCAGGGCATGTCGCTGATGGCTCTCTATCTCCAGGATTGCGCAGTGGCCGACATTTCCCCGCTGCGAGGTATGCCGCTCGTGGAACTCTACCTCGAAAAGTCGGCGGTGAAAGATCTCGCCCCCCTCGCGGGCATGAGCGATCTCAAAAAGCTCTACCTCAGCGGGACGGACGTCACGGACCTCTCCCCGCTGAAGGGACTCGGCATCGTCGAGATGAATCTCGTGGAGACGAAAGTGACGGACCTCAGCGCCCTCGAGGGCATGCCCCTGCAGATGCTCTGGCTCACGGATACTCCGGTGGCCGACATCGCCCCGCTCGCGAAGTCGCCTCTCATCAGCCTGACCCTGCACCGCACCGCCGTGCGTGACCTCTCGTCGCTCGCGGGCACGCCTCTGCAGCGCCTCCACATCGGCGAGACGCCCGTGACCGACCTGAGCCCCCTCGAGGGCATGGCCCTGACCCGGCTCGTCTTTAATCCTGACATGATCACGAGCGGGTTCGACGTGATCGCGCAGATGCCCAGCCTGACCGAGGTGGGCACGAAGTTCGAGGACGGTAGCAATGACCTGCAGCCTCTCGGCGCCTTCCTCCAGGCGCGGGCGGCGGAGAGCAGTGCCGCCCCGACGGGGGCCGCCCCGACGGCTACTGCACCGGAAGTGAAATAATCGTCGATTCCCCGCCGTATTGGTGGCGCTGTCCTTTCTATCTCTTTCCTTCCTCCCCCTATGCTTCGCAACATGTTCACTGTCGGTGGGCTCACCCTCGTGAGTCGTGTCCTCGGGTTCATCCGTGACAAACTCATCGCGACCCATCTCGGGAGCGGAGCGATGTCTGATGTCTGGGTGGCGGCTTTCCAGCTGCCGAATCTCTTTCGTCGCGTCTTCGGGGAGGGGGCGTTCAATGCGGCGTTTGTGCCCATGTACAGTCGTCGCCTCGAAGAGGGCGGGGAAAAAGAGGCCGACTTCTTCGCGCGCCGGACGCTCTCGTCCATGTTCCTGATTCTGATGGGGTGTTTTGTCGTCTCCTTCATTTTCATGGAGCCCATCATCAAGTTGACGAACCTCGGCTTTGCCTCGGACGGTCGACTCGAGCCGGCCGTTGCGGCCTCGCGCATCACCGTGGTCTACCTCGTCTTCATCTGCCTCGTCGCGGGTCTGAGTGGTATCCTCAACAGCCGCAAGGTCTTCGGTGCGCCCGCTTTTGCCTACGTGGTGCTGAATGTCGTCTTTCTCATCGGTCTAGTCGTCGTCGTGCCCCGCACCGGCGAGCCGCTCCTCGTGCTGTGCTGGTCGGTCGTCGTCGCCGGGGTGCTGCAACTCGCGGTCGTGATGATCTCGTGCCTGCGACGGGGGATAGACCTGCGTCCGCTCCTTCCCAAATTCGACGACGATGCGAAGCGCCTCTCCCTGCTCATGGCTCCGGGGCTCGTCAGTGCGAGCGTGCAGCAGCTCAATCTCATGGTCGGGCAGACGATCGCCTCGCTCCAGATCGGGGGAAAAACGGCGATCTTCTATGCGGACCGCATCAATCAGCTCCCGCTCGGGCTCATCGGCATGGCGGCCGGCGTCGTGCTGCTGCCCGAGATCACCCGCAATCTTCGCAGCGGCGACGAAGCAGGGGCCAAGCGCAGTCTTAGTCAGGGGATCGAGCTCTGTCTCTTTCTCTGCCTCCCCGCGACGATCGCGATGCTCGTGATCCCGCGCGAGATCATGTATGCGATCTTTGAAGGAGGAAAATTCGAAGGCGAGTCCGCGATCCTCGCCGGCTATGTCCTCGCGGCCTTCGCGATCGGGACGCCCGCCTACATCCTCGCCCGCGTCCTGCAGCCCGGCTACTTCGCGCGTGAGGACACGAAGACGCCGATGCGCTACACCATCATCACCGCGATCACGAACATGCTCCTCGTCTACCCGCTCTACCTCTGGCTCGGGCCGGTCGGTTGTGCGCTCGCGACCTCGATCGCGGGGTGGGTCAATGTCGGGCTGCTCTGGTTCGGTCTTCGCGGGGCGGGCTTCATGGGGCTCACCGATGGCTTCTACAGCCGGGTCGGGCGCATGCTCCTCGCGGCCACGATCATGGGCGCAGCGGTCTGGGGCATGGCCGAGTTCGGGGAGTCCATCCTCATGGCGAAAGGGGCATTCTTCAAACGGCTCGGCACGATGGGGGTGCTCGTGAGCATCGGGCTGCTAATCTATCTTGCCGCCGCCATCGGGATGCGGGTATACTCGATAGCGGATCTGAAAAGGAAGTTCCGTCGCGGCAGCCGGGCGTAACCTTTCCCGCACCGACTCCGTCTCCCCTCACACATGAATTCCCGCAATCGACTGCTCCTCAGAGGCATCGCCGCTCTAGTCCTCCTCTGGGGGGTCGCTTACGGGGTCGTCCGCTGGGCCGGCTCGATCCGGGCGACTCCCGAGAAAGTGGTCGCTTTTGTCGAGGCCAATCCTCTCGAGGGCGTCGAGGATCCCGAAGAGCGGAAAAAGATCATCGGCACCCTCGCGACGATGCTCAACGAGCTCGAGGCCTCCGAGGTCCGTCTCTTCGAGGAATCGGCCGAGCGGGATCCGCGTCGCGATTTTTTTACTGAGCTGAGTCCCGACGAGCAGTTCTACTTTCTCGAAAAGCGGGTCGGAAGGGCCTTTCAGCAGATGATGCAATCCTTCAACGAGATGGATCGTGAGGAGCGGAAAAAAATCGTCGAGCGATCCCTCAAACGCATGGAGGAAGAGCGCGGCGGCCCCGGGAGGCTCGAAGAGGCCGATCCCGCCGTCGCCGAGAAAATAACCGAGGCCGGTCTGAAATCCTACTACGAGGATGCCAGCGCCGAGACCAAGATCGACCTTGCCCCGCTCCTCGAGGAGATGCAGCGGTCGATGGCGGGAATGAGAGGGCGATGATGAAACGAGTCCGCCAACAACCGGATCGAGCAGCCGCCTTCACCATGGTGGAGATCCTCGTCACGCTCACGATTCTCGCCATCCTCGTAGCCATCAGTGTGCCGACTTTTCGCATGATGAAGGCGAATGCCCGCTCCACCCTCTGCGCCGGGAAGCTGCGCGAGATCGGGATCGGGCTGAACCTTTATTTCACTGACAAAGGCATGACCTTTCCGACCCTCGTTGCAGCGCGCGAGAGCAGAGACCAGGATGACCCCGCGATCGACACCGTGCTCCTCGAGTATGTCGGCGACGAGTTCAGTTTTCAATGTCCCTCCGATCACGGGGAGTTTTTCGAAAAGACCGGGTCGAGCTACTTCTGGAACAGCCTCGTGAACGGCCAGAAGACTTCGAATCTGAAGCTCCTCGGCATGACGGGGCAGGCCTCGGGCATCCCCATCGTCTCGGACAAGGAGAACTTCCACGAGGATGTCGGCGATGGCGTCAATGTGCTCTACGCCGACGGGCACGTACTCCGGGAAGTGCAGTTTATGGTCGAGGCAGAATGATGCTGGAGTTCCGCAATGTCTCGAAGCGCTTCCCCGGTGCCGCTGCTGCGGCGCTCGACGAGGTCTCGTTCTCCGTCGGCAAAGGGAGGATCTGCGGGCTCCTCGGGCACAACGGCGCGGGCAAGAGCACCTCGCTCGGAGTGCTCCTCGGTATGATCCATCCCGACCGCGGCGAGGCTGTCATCGGCGGGTATTCCGTACAGCAGCATCGCGAGCTGGCGATCCGGAAAGTCGGCGCGATCTTCGAGGCACCGGCCTTTTATGAGTATCTGTCAGGCTGGCGGAACCTGAAAGTCCTCACCGCCTACTCGGGCGGCGTGCCCGAGTCGGTGATGCGCGAGACGGTCGCCTGGGTCGGGCTCGAGAAACGCATCCACGACCGCGTCTCGGCCTACAGTCACGGGATGCGCCAGCGTCTCGCCCTCGCCCAGGCGCTGCTGCCCCAGCCCGAGCTGCTCATCCTCGACGAGCCAACCGACGGTCTCGATCCCGAGGGCATCGTCGAGTTCCGCCGCCAGATTCTAGACCTGCGGGACCGGCTCGGTCTCACCGTGCTGCTGAGCTCGCACCTGCTCACCGAGGTCGAGCAGGTCTGTGACGAGGTCGTCATCCTCCAGGGCGGGAAAAAGGTCTACGAGGGCCGGGTCAACGGCTTCAGCGACGGTCGTGTCTTCTATCGCCTCGCGTCGGAGAACGAGGACCTCACGCGGCGACTATGCGTCGATCTCGGCGGTGAGATCTTCGGGGAGAAAGTCGCTTTTTCCGCCGACCTCTTCGCAGCCGATCTCCTCGCTGCGCTCGTCGCGGGGGGCGCGCGCCTCACCTGCTTCGCGCCCGAGTCGGGATCGCTCGAGACGCTCTATCTCGAGATCAGCCGCGTCGCGAAAGTGCAGGAAAATGAGAAAGAGAGAGGCGACGAGGCATGAGACTTTTCTTCCAGCAGCTCTATTGGGAACTCTTCCGCCTCTTCGCGCGGCGTCGCACCTACATCGGCTTCGGGGTCTTCCTCAGTGTCGAGATCCTCTTTTACTTCCTCTGGACCCGCGAAAAGTCCGAGGCCAATATGGCGACCTTCATCAGTCGAATCGCGGGCGGCTTCGATGAGTATTTCTCGGCCCTGACACTCGCTTTTCTCATCGTCGTCTTCACGATGTTGCTGCTCGGGACCGTCTTCGTCGCGCTCATCGCCGGCGACATCCTCGCGAAGGAAACCGAGGATGGAAACCTGCGGCTCATCCTCGCCCGTCCCGTCTCACGCCTGCGGCTGCTGGTCATCAAGTTCCTCTCCTGCCAGATCTACACCAGTGTGCTCTTCCTCTTCGTCGGTGCCTCCGCTCTCGCGGTCGGGCTGCTCGAGCGCGGCTGGGGTGGCGGCATGCTCGTATGGACGCCGGAACTTCCCCGCGTGACTCTTTTTGAATGGAACGAGGGGCTTGCCCGCTATTTCCTCGCGATCTTCGGGTTCTCCCTCATCTACCTGCCGGTGACGGGAATGGCGTTCATGTTAGGATGTTTTAAAATCAAGCCTGCGGCGGCGACGATTCTGACGGTGGCCTTTTTTGTGGCGGATCGCGTACTCTCTTCGATCCCGCTCCCGGCCTTTGATCCGTATCGCGAGTACTTCGTGACCTCCCGCATGTCCGCCTGGCTCTACCTGCTCTACCAGGATATCCCCTGGGCTCGATTCCTCGAGGCGGCAGCGTGGCTCGGCGGATTCGGGGCGACGGGATTCCTCATCGGCTGGATCGCCTTCGAGCGCCGCGACGTGAAGTCGTAACAGCATCCGGCTCTGAGACGGACCGCTCAGGCGCGTTTCCAGATCTGCATGGAGCGCTGCGTCACGAGGACGGTTACGGGTGGTGCGGTGCGGTTGCCCTCGAGGAGCGGATCGCGGGTGTCGGCGACGAGTTCCCAGGTCGCCTTGGGAGCACGGGGGAATTTGAATTCCCGCGTCTCGTGCCGCGCGTTGAAGAAAAAGAGGAGCGATTCCTCCGGGCTCGCCCCATGCACGAGGACGGAAAACGATCCGGGCTTGTCGGCCTCCCAGTCGATCGATTCTTTCACCTTGCCATCGGGGCGCAGCCAGCAGATGTCGGGCAGTCCGTCGCCGTCGGGGACTTTTCCATTGAAGAAAGTGTTGCGGCGCAGCGTGGGGAAATCGCGCCGCAGTTTCAGGAGCCGCTTCACGAACAGACGCAGCGCCTTGGCCTCGGCGCTCGCGCCCCACGGGATCCAGCTGATCGCGCTGTCCTGGCAATACCCGTTGTTGTTGCCCGACTGCGAGCGCAGCCGCTCATCCCCGGCGAGGAGGAAGGGGACGCCCTGCGAGCAGATCAGGGTGGCGAGGAAGTTCCGCACCTGGCGATGGCGCAGCTCGAGGATCTTCTTGTCCGTCGTCGCGCCCTCGATTCCGTGATTGAAGGAAATATTGTGCGAGTCGCCATCGGCATTTTTTTCCCCGTTGTCGAGGTTGTGCTTCTGATTATAACTGACGAGATCGTGCAGGGTGAAGCCGTCGTGCGAGGTGATGAAGTTGACGCTCGCTCCCGGCGTCCGCCGGTTGTGCGTGAAGAGATCCTCGCTCCCCGTGATGCGTGAGGCGAACTCACCCGAGACACCCGGGTCGCCCCGCCAGAAACGGCGCACTCCGTCACGGAATTTTCCATTCAGTTCGGCCCAGTCGATCGGGAAATTGCCGATCTGGTAGCCGCCGTAGCCGAGATCCCACGGCTCGGCGATGAGTTTTGTGCGAGAGAGGACGGGATCCTGATGGATCGCCTGGAAAAAGGCGGAACGGCGGCTGTAGGACTCGAGGGTGCGCCCCAGCTCGACCGCGAGGTCGAAGCGGAACCCGTCCACGTGCATCTCCTCGACCCAGTAACGCAGGCTGTCGAGGACGAGGCGGAGGGAACGGGGATGCGAGACATCGACCGAGTTGCCGCAGCCGGTGAAGTCAACGTAGTTCCCGGGGCGGGCCGGGTCGGTGTGGTAGTAGGAAACGTTGTCGAACCCGCGCAGAAAACAGGTCGGACCGTCCGTTCCGGCCTCGCAGGTGTGATTGTAGACGACATCGAGGATGACCTCGAGCCCGGCCCGGTGCAGGGCCTTGACCATATCGCGGAACTCGGTCACGGGATCTTCGCCCGCCGCGTAGCGGGCCTCGGGGGCGAAGAAGCCGAGGGTGTTGTAGCCCCAGTAATTGACGAGACCCCGGTCGAGGAGAAAGCCGTCGTCCATGTGCTGATGCACGGGGAGCAGCTGTATCGCGGTGATGCCGAGATCGCAGAGATAGTCGGTCGAGGCGGGATGGGCGAGACCGGCATAGGTGCCGCGAAGCTCTTCCGGCACGTCGGGATTAAGCTTCGAGAATCCCTTCACGTGCATCTCGGTGATGACGGTATCGGTCATCGGGATCCGCAGGGGAGCATCCCCCTCCCAGTCGTAGCGGTCGGGCTCGGGGACGAAAGCCCGGGGGGCGTGCGGGGCGCTGTCAGTGAGGTCCATAGTTCCCTCCTCCGTCGTTGAGCGCATCGACGGATGATACTTCGTCGGGCCGTCGAGACGGCGCGCATAGGGATCGAGTAGTAGCTTGTTAGGATTGTAGTAGAGGCCGGCGAGCGGATCCCAGATCCCGTCGACGCGATAGCCGTAGGTGCTCCCGGCGGGGATGCCCGATACCGCCGTATACCAGGTGTCGCCATAGCGATTCGTCAGCGGGATGCGGTGGGTCTCCATCGCGGGATGCCGCCGGTCGGTGAAGAGGCAGAGATCGATCGTCGTCGCCATCTGCGAGACGACCGCGAAATGGACCGTGCCGTCGGGCATGGGGACAGCGCCGAGCAGATCAGGGCTGCCGGTGGACACGGAGAGAGAGTGAGCGGTTCCAGAGATCGGCATGGTTCCTGGTCTGACGAATGAAAGCGGGTCGCAAGATAGCGGGAAAGGCGATGCTTTCCAGCGCGGGTTTTGTTGAAGTTTTCTCTTTGGACTTCCCGCCGGGAGGCATCCTTCACCCGGTCGTGCGCAATCCGGAAGCGATCGCATTGATGGAAATGAGGAGGTCCGGAACCATCGCGTCAGCGGCATCCGCCTTGCCCGAACTCTGGAGCGAGCGCCACTCGCCGAGCAGGGCAACCTGCTGCCTGTGAAGTACTTCGAGCGGTGCTTCGCGAATGTTGAGGGTGTAGGCGAGGCGAGGTCTCCGCTCCTCAAAGGTGCCGTGGAAGAGCTCGTCGATGTGACTCCGGGTGGACTCGTATTCGGCAAGGATCGTCCCGAGGAATTGATCGCGAACCACCTCGTCCCCGACCAACCCGGCGTAGGCCCGCATCAGCCCGGTGTTCGCGCTGACGAGGGAGCTTTCGATGTTTGTCAGGATGTAGCGGAGGAAAGCCGAACCGGGCAGGGCCTCGACGAGGGTGCCATAGAGTTCGGGCTTTTCGCGGCGCAGCGTTTCCAGCGCCGTGCCTGCTCCGAACCAGCCGGGAAGGTAAAAGCGGGACTGCGTCCACGAAAAAACCCAGGGGATCGCCCGCAGATCGTCGAGCGAGGCCTGGCCGGTGCGTCGCGCGGGACGCGAGCCGATGCGCGCATTTTCGAGAGCATCAATGGGAGTGGCTTCGCGATAAAAACGGATGAAGTCGGGCGCGTGCAGGAGCGAGCGATAGGCATCGCGGCTGAGGGTGGCGAGTTCGCCGAAGAGCGTATCGAGCGATCCCCGATCGGGTGCGGGCGCACTGCGGTGGCGCGCCGTCGCGGCGGTGGCCGAGGCGATGAGGAGCTCGGCATTGTAGACCGCCGAGCCGATGTGGGCATACTTCTGGGCGATCGTCTCGCCCTGCTCGGTCATGCGCATGGCACCGCTCAACGAGCCATGGGGGAGCGCCTCCATGAACCAGTGGGTCGGGCCGGCGCCGCGCCCGACGGTGCCTCCGCGACCGTGGAAAAAGAGCGGGCGCACGCCGTGCCGGAGGATCGTGGCGGCGAGCTCGGTCTGGGCGCGATGGAGGGCACACTGACTCGCGACGATGCCGCAGTCCTTATTAGAATCGGAGTAGCCGACCATGACCTGAAAGATCGGCTTTTCTCCTTCGCACTGACGAGCGAGACTGCGCTGCGTCACCGGATGAGAGAGGAAATCGTCGACGATGCCGGGGCCCGCCTCGAGATCGCCCATGGTCTCGAAGAGCGGCACGACCGGAAGAGGGCAGACGAGACCTTGATCCGACCACTCCATCAGCCCCGCTTCGCGGGCGAGGAGGAAGACGACGAGGAGATCCTCGACGCAGCGGGTCATCGAGACGATGAGCGAGCCCAGTCCCGCATTGCCGAAGGCGAGGCGATGCCCCGCGAGGACGCGGTAGCTGGCGAGGACGGTGTCGGCCTCGGGCCCGGCCGAGATCCCGGGCGCGAGGAAGGCGCGCGGGGAAGCGAGTTCCCGATCGAGGAGCTCGCGCTTTTTCTCGAGAGACCAGTCGGCAAACGATTCCTCCCCGAGCAGATTCGCGGCGTGGAGAAGTTGGTCGAGGGCCTTGTCGTGAAAGGCCGAGTTCTGTCGCACGTCGAGAGCGGCGGAGTGAAATCCGAAGGCCGTGAGACTCCGCCGGAAGGGGACGATCTGCTCCTCAACGACGGCAGTGGCGCCGATCTCGAGAAGGGTGGCGGCGAGGGCGTCGATGTCGCGGCGCAGTTCTGCGGGATCAACATAAGCGGCCGGGGAATCGGGATTCTCCAGCGCGAGGAGGACGCGAGCCCGCATCAGGTAGACGGCGAGACGCCACGGTTCCTCACGATTTCGCTCGACGAGGTAGTCGAGGTCGATGCGCGATTCGTCGCGGAGCGGGCCGACGAGCGCCTCGATCAGCGCGGTCAGGGCCGGGGGCGTGACCTGGAAAAGGGAACTGAGCGGGAGCTGGAAGGCGAGCGACTCGAGGGCGCGGCGTTGCACGCGGAGCCCGTTCTTCCGCAGGGCGACTAGAGCATGGGCCGTCACCTCTGCGGTCACGAAGGGGTGGCCGTCCCGATCGCCGCCTATCCACGAGCCGAAGCGCAGCAGGGGAGGAAGCTCGTCGATCGCCGCCGGGTCGTAGCCCGCTGCCGTCCATGCCTCGCGCAGATGGGTGTGGGCGCGGGCGAGGGCCTCGGGGAACACTTCACGGAGATAGTAGAGCACGTTTTGTAGCTCGGCCTCGATGCTTGGGCGGGTCACGTGAATCTCCCCGGTACGCCAGAGACTCTCGAGGCGAGTGCGGATCTGGCTCTCGAGCCTGTCCTTCTCCCTCGGTGTGTAGGCGGGGTTCTCATGCCGATTC
>Ga0209284_10000229_pt1 | contig 89627 bp, 89 predicted proteins | sample FRY03_FD_187211 | JGI IMG/M metagenome (GOLD analysis project Ga0209284, IMG submission 187211) | Freshwater microbial communities from Lake Fryxell liftoff mats and glacier meltwater in Antarctica - FRY-03 (SPAdes) (version 2) | ecosystem: Environmental > Aquatic > Freshwater > Ice > Glacier... | reverse complement strand
CTTTTCCACTTGCATCTTTGGGTCTTTTGGTTGTTGCTATGCTTTCAAGAACTGAAGGTGATTTTCCACCACTTGATACTTCAAGAACCAAGACTTTTCTAGCAGGTTCTGCTTGTCTTGGTCGAGGAGGATCAAAAGAGATAACTCTTTGTGCTGAAGATTGCTCCGCTGCTCTTGGTTTACTTGATTCACGAGATCCATCATTAGCATGGTTATTATTATAATGTGATTCTCTCTCTGAGCCGTGAGAATTTTGATTTCCTCCATTCCTATTACCATTTGAGCCGGTACCTTCACTTCTGATTCCAGATGGAGACGAATTAAAAGAACTAAAGCCACCCTGACTCACACCATAAGGATTTCCCATATAAGAAGGAGGTGGGAATGGACCGCGTAAATGATTGTGATTTGCTCCAGCAAAAAACGGAGGTGGATACAAACGATCAAGTGGAGGTTGCGGAATTGGATTTAATAAATTCTGTTGCATTTGTACCTCTCGTTGAATTACCTGTTCTACTTGCTGTACTTGTTGCATAGTTTCGGTAAGAAGTTGATCTGCCTGTTCGCTGTGCGGACATAAATCCATTTGCATAACGGGTTTTCCATCTTTATCAAGCATAGGTCGAAGTTCCATATGATATGCAGTCGAATGGTCAGCGTTAATGTTAACGAAATTAATACCCTTACTTTGTAGTTGTTTTACTAAGTCATGAATATTTTGTTCTTTAGCAAGTTGTTCCGGCGATACTTCCATTCCTTCTGGTCTTGATAATATCTCCAAATGAAGAGCAAGTATCTTAATTGCGTCTTGGTTTGTAAACTGAATATTTTTTTCTTGGAAGTTATCCAAATGAGCATCTGTGATACTTGGGTCATGAATTTGAGCCAACTTTACTATCAGAGCTTTTACATCAAGATCCGGATTTGCAGCGCGAGCTGCTTTCAGAGTATCGATGAACTGTGCCGTTAGTTCTGTATTTTGTTTGACAAGTGCGTCAGGAAGTTGTTCTGCTACATCAATTTTTCCTAGAAATCCTTTTCCGGCTATCTTTTTGAAAGACTCCTGCATTCTAGGATCTTCAGCATGAAGTGCAGAAGATACAATAACTTTTGTAGCGGTTTTTAATCTATCATCCCAATTAAGTTTTTCAACTTTTTCATGATTTTCTTCATGTTCATGATGTCCTATTACAATTTGTTTATCTGGGAAAAGAGTATTTACTGTATTAATTGCAGTAGTACCCATCCTTTTCAAGACATCGGCAATTGATTTTTCATCATTTGCCTCTCGTAATTCTCTTTCAAGCGGTTCAAAATCTGCATGTCCTTTGAAATATACAGACACAACTGCAATTGCTCTTTGGTAAATTCTTTCCGTCTCGCGGGTTCGCTCTTCTTGAGGCGTTGCATTCCAGACAGCGACAACTTCAAGTAATCTTCTTTTTTGCCAATCTGCTATACCGCTATGAAAATGTAAAGGAGAGTTGGTATCTGGAAAATTTACATCGCCACAATCACTTAACGGCTTCGCTGGTTGCTCTGCTTGTAGAATATTCTTTTTTAGAGAAGCATAAGTTGCAGTGAGAACATCTTCATTTTGATTGACCCACCATTTAGCAACTTCTGGACGATCTTCAAATTTACCTTTATTAATTATGGAGCCTATTTTCTCCGACAAACTGTGATGTTCTTCATGCTCATCATGTTCTTCGTGTTCTTCATGATTGTGGTCGTGGTGGTGATGCTCTGCAGCCTGTTCTCTTTTTCGATCCACAATCGCAGATGCTAAGGCAACCGCTGTTTGTTCAGCAGGTTTACCTCCTAGTTCCGGCTGTGCCTCAACCAATTTTGCTAATAACTGTTGAGCCGGTTCATAGCCAACTAATGCAAGAAGGGTAAGCCTCGTTTTATTCTCAGCTTGATATGGACCATGTAAATGGATACTTTCTTCTCTCCCGTGCATCATGCCTTTTATTTCGCAACATTGATCAGATTTATCGGGAGCTTGAGCAGTAGATAAAAACTTTTTAACTTTATGTGCTGCCGAATCTCCTTCCGGAAAAAGAACAGGAATTACTTCATTTTCAAAGTGAGGTTTTTCTTGACCAGTTGCTTCATCTACTGTATATAAACAACTTATAACAAAATTAGGAATATCATCTTCGCAGTGAGGAACAGGGATTTGGAGAGAGTCGCAAAGAGCATGAAGAGGACCATCTAATTCAGGTTTTAAAGAAAAGCTTCCTTCACGAATATTTAAAGATAAGTTTCTTCCCGGAATACCTTTATCAGTATCCGCTCGGGTAGCATAGTTAATAGAAAAAGCAGTACTTCTAAGCCCTTCACTCTCTAATTCTGGATGTTTATGCGTAATTCGTTCTGTAGATGGCATATATATTTGACAAATGCAATATACTTGCATTATAATACAATCTAATATTACTTGCAAGTATGTCGCAAGTACTATATAATTGCATTATGGTAAACGTACAAATTAAACATGATTGTAAAGACGAATTAAACGCACTTAATCTGCGTGCTACTCCTGCGCGAATCGCTCTAATGACACTTCTAGAAGCTGTAGATAAGCCTATTGATGTTCAATCCATGATTGAACATTTGAATAAAAAAGATATTAAGACAGATCCTGCAACTGTATTTAGAATAGTGAATATGTTTACCGATAAAGGTCTTCTTAAGCCTATTCAGTTTAACGAAGGGAAATTCCGATATGAACTTAGCTCAAAGGCTGATCATCATCATTTTATATGTGAGCAATGTGAAAGTATCACAGATATTTCTGATTGCAATATTGATGAACTTCAAAAAGAAATACAAAAAAAGAAGGGTTTAATAGTTAAAAGGCACAGTTTAGAATTCTTTGGAATCTGTCAAAGTTGTCGAAATTAATAAATGAAAAATAAGTATCTACTCATTATATTCGGAATTATAGCTATCGGAGTAATTGCATTTCTATTTCGCGGGAATGGCATAAATCGAGGCTTACGCCCAGATAGTAGCAAGCTGCAGGTAACTGCTTCTTTTTACCCTTTATATTTCTTCGCTTCCCAAATTGGTGGAGATAAGGCTGAGGTCAAAAATATCACTCCTGCTGGTTCTGAGCCACATGATTATGATCCTTCGACGCAAGATATAGCTCGCATTGAAAACGGCAACATGTTAATTCTTAACGGTGGTGTTGAAGCATGGGGAAACAAGATAAAGGACAATCTTAAGGGCTCAAAAGTCAAAATAATAAGCGCAGGAGATGGTTTACTAAGCAAGCAAATAGCAGAAGAGGGAGAAGTCATGAAAGATCCACATGTTTGGCTTAGTCCACTACTTGCAAAGAAGGAAGTAGCGAAAATAACAGAAGGGTACATTAATATTGATCCCGCAAATACTGAATATTACAAGAATAACGAAAAAGTGCTTGATGAAAAATTAGATCAACTTGATATTTCCTTTAAGCAAGGGTTAGCAAATTGCCAAAGTAAAGATATTATTACATCTCATGCTGCATTTGCCTATCTTGCTGAGGCGTATGGGTTAAATCAGGTGCCAATATCCGGCGTTTCTCCAGATGAAGAGCCATCCGCAAAACAACTTGCTGATGTCGCTAATTTTGCAAAACAAAATAACGTTAAATATATTTTCTTTGAAAGCTTGGTAAGCCCAAAACTGTCAGAAACAATAGCAAATGAAGTTGGAGCGGAAACCTTAGTACTTGATCCAATTGAAGGAATTTCAGATGATAGAATTAAGCAAGGGAAAAATTACTTCACGGTCATGGAGGATAATTTAAAAAACTTGCAGATTGCACTCCAATGCAGCAAGTAAACCACACCCATACAATAATCGAGCTCAATAGAGTTTGTTTCTCTTTTACCTCAGAGGAAATTATTAAAGATGTGTCTTTGAAAATTCATAAAGGGGATTATGTTGGTATTGTCGGGCCAAATGGCGGAGGAAAAACAACACTTCTTAAACTCATGCTTGGGCTCTTACAGCCAAAAGCTGGAAATATTAAATTATTTGGTGTTGAGATAAAAGATTTTAAAGATTGGTCAAAGATTGGTTATGTTCCTCAAAAAAACTATGTTGAGATGAATTTCCCTGTAACAGTTGAGGAAATGGTAGCCATGGGTAGATATGGAAAACGTGGCCTTTTTCACTTCTCAACAAAAGAAGATAAAGAAAAAACACTCCAAGCTTTAAAACAAGTTGACATGCTTGATTACAAAGATAGACAAATTAATGATTTATCAGGAGGACAACAACAGCGTGTGTTTATAGCAAGGGCGTTAGCTTCAGAACCTGAAGTTATCTTTTTAGACGAACCAACAGTCGGTGTTGATGTGAAAACTCAGAAGCAATTTTATGCACTTCTTCGAAAACTCAATAAAGATCTCGATCTAACACTTGTTCTCGTGACACATGAACTTGACGTTGTAGCACATGAAGCGACCGAGCTTGGGTATATTAATAGGACTCTTGAATATTATGGAGAACCAAACGAGTTTTTGAAGGGCGCTTATTTTCATGAACTTATCGGAAAGGGAGGGTTACATAGCTAATGTTAGAACTTTTTAAATATGGATTTATGATAAGGGGACTTGAGGCAGGTCTAATTATCGCTGTCATAGCTCCATTAATAGGTATATTTCTTGTACTAAGACGGTATTCTCTTATTGCGGATACGCTATCTCATGTTTCCCTTGCTGGTGTAGCAATCGGACTTCTCCTCAATATCAACCCTTTAATAACTGCAATTGTTGCTTCAGTTCTTTCTTCAATTGCTATCGAAAGATTAAGGATTAGTAAACGCATTTTTGGTGAGTCAGCATTATCAATTTTTCTTTCAGGAAGCCTTGCAGTTGCCATAGTACTGATAAGTCTTGCTCACGGTTTTGGCACTGATTTATTCAGTTATCTTTTTGGAAGTATAACAACCGTTAAACAAATAGATGTCTACATAATTGGTATTTTAGGGATACTAGTTATAGCAGCAATTATTGCCTTCTATAAGGAGCTTGTTTATGTAACCGTAGATGAAGAGGCTGCGAAGGTAAGTGGCATTCCAACAAGTCTAATAAATATTCTTTTAATTGTTCTGTCTGCTTTTACTGTAGCGTTGGCGATTCCGATCGTTGGGGTTTTATTGATCTCAGCATTGATTGTTATTCCTGTCGTAACAGCATTACAGTTAAAAAGAAGTTTTAAGAAAACAATTTTTATTGCTGAAACTATTTCCATTTTTTCAGTAATAACAGGAATAGTTGCTTCTTTTTACCTTAACCTCTCAACTGGAGGAACAATTGTGCTGATAAGTATCGGAATATTTCTCGTCTCATTGTTTTTTAACAAAAAGTAAATTACTTTTTGAGGCTAGACTTCCTCGCTTCTTTGCGGTACCTTGACCCTTGAAGTGGGAGCAACATATAACCAAAATACAACGGAAGACCCTCCAAAAATGGAATATTGCCTTTATGCTCGCAAATCTTCCGAATCGGATGAAAGACAAGCAATGTCGATCGATTCTCAGATCGACGAAATGCTGACATTAGCCAAGCGAGACGATCTCAAAATCAAAGAGATTAAGAAGGAGAGTCACTCCGCTAAAATGTCTGGCTCTCGCCCAGTATTTACACAACTCCTCCAAGAACTACGCCAGAAGAAATTTAATGGAATACTCACATGGGCTCCTGACCGACTGAGTCGCAATGCAGGAGACTTGGGATCGGTAGTTGACCTCATGGATCAAGGAAAATTAATAAAGATCCAAACCTATTCACAGAGCTTCTCAAACAGTCCCAACGAAAAATTCTTACTTATGATTCTCTGCTCTCAGGCAAAGTTAGAAAACGATAATAAAGGATTAAATGTTCAGCGAGGATTAAGAACCAAATGTGCCATGGGCTGGCGACCAAGTATTGCTCCAGCGGGTTATCTCAATAAAGATGGAAACGGACATACTGATGAACTAATAATCCTTGACCCAGAAAGATCATCATTCATCACTCAGATGTTCGAAAGAGTGGCACTACAAGGTCACAGCGGTCGTGCAATTAAGAACTGGTTAGATCGAATAGGATTCACAACTCGATTAGGAAATAAAATGCCATTAAGCAAAGTCTACTCAACTCTAAACAATCCGTTTTATTATGGCGAATTTGAATTCCCAGTCGGTAGCGGAACGTGGTATCAGGGAAAACATAAGCCACTCGTTAGTAAGGAACTTTTCGATAAAGTCCAAGCTGTTTTACAAACTGTCCCAAAGGGATACAAGCATAAAATATTCCCTTTCAAAAGTATTTTCAAATGTGGTGGATGTGGAGGTGGTGTAACCGCAGAAGAAAAACTCAGAAAACTAAAACATGGCGGATTCGTTAAACATACGTACTATCACTGCGGTAGATCTCTCAATTACGAATGCGATGAACCGTATATCACTGAGAGTGATTTGATCAAACAGTTAATCGCCAATATCGACAAGATCAAGTTTAATCACACGGGAGTAACCAGAAAAATTCATGAGGATATAGAGCGTTACCACCGACTCAAAACACAGGTACTTCATCAAGAATTTATCGATGGTCATTTAGGAGAATTTAACAGAATTCCGCAGACCTCAGCAGATAAAAATGAAATGACGAAAAACTATCTCTTACATATTCTCCAAGTTGGAACAGTAGATGAACGGCAAGAAGCTCTCTCATTCATCAAAACGAAGTTCATTTTATCTAAAAGAACGATAACAATCCAGAAATAACCTCAACACCTGCAATAGGTGTTCTTCTCGTGGCTTAAACTCAGAGTAAAAATAAGGGGTAAAACACTGTATTACAGGCTCTAAAACGACGTTTAGAACAATTCGACGATCGATTAGCAAGCCACATCAGGCTTTTCAGTGCAGGCCTACGGGTCGCGCGCAACCATGATGAAATTGTGACCCAAGAGTAGTCGCAACCGAACCAAGCATATATCAAGCTGTGCTTAATTTACAAGATCTTTACTCTACCTTCAATCATGAGGTAAATTATCACTATCAATACTACGCTTAGGTATTCAAACCATAGGATAATTGCTCACATCATTTGTAATTTCCGCTAGAAGTATTATTTTTATTTGATATTTATAACCAATTACTTAATCGCTTACTTAGTTTTTTTATTGGAAAAAAATTAATATTAAAAAGTAACCAGATCAGAGGTATGATATGACTACTCAGCTCTTTATTTAATTCAGTATTTACCTTGTTGAAATACGTGTAAGCAAAAGGTTTATTTCGATTGCTAATTCCATACCAATGGATTTGACAGATTAGCTCAAACATTCTTTTTTCGACATATACATTTGTTGTTTTCTTCCAAAGATCTACGTTTGACTGATAAGTAAGTGATAGATCAATTAATTGGTTAAATTGAATAACTCTTTGTCGGTATCCCGTTAAGTGGGGAATTACTTCTATATTTAGGAATAACCCTGAACCCTGAGCAATTGCATTATCAATAGCAACTGTAGATAGCTTAAACACTACGTATCCTTTTTGATGCCAAGAGGGGTCTATATCCCCATTGCTATATTCACTGTTTACCCATGATCCATGAAGTTTTAACTCTTCAGCAACACTATATAAAATAGCTTTTCTTTGTACCCACAAATTCAATCTATAAATAACCCAACCGATTAATATTGCAGCTATTGCTATTATATTGGAGTTTTCATTATCTACTAAAAATGCAAATAAATTTTCCATCACGATATTCTATCAATTATATAATCGATATTATACTGAAAATACATTACAACATCGTAAAATGATGTATTTACGACGCAATTAAATATATCTTTCTACATCTATATATATCGTACTGTACTATATGTACACTATAGGATTGATTTTTGTCTAAATAACGGTGTTTTTAAGCTTCCCTTTAGATAGCTTTTACAAATATAATGAGGTTATGTTAAAAGATAAAAGATTGCAAATAAAAGAAAGCTACTTACTCTATCTTGAAGAGGTTCCAAAACATAAGTTTGCCTGCAAGGCAGCAAAAATCAGCGAGGATACGGGTAAAAGGTGGCGTGATGAGGATTCTGATTTTGCGGATCTATGTGAGGCTAAAATAGCCATATGGGTAAGAAAGACTTTGAAACGAACAAAGCCAGAGTTTCAGTTGGAAAGATTACTGCGAGAAGATTTTTCACAACGTGCAGAGTTTACAGGGAGCGAAGGAAAGCCTTTACCTACCCCAATATATAATGGGATATCTTTTGTAGATATGAGTAAGTGATAAAAGTAATTATTCTTCATCAAAAAGATCAAAATCTATATTGACGTCTTCAATATAGGTAACATCAACACATTTTCCTTTTCCAAGATAAAGATCAGAGCCAAATGAGTCAAAATCGATATATGAATAATCATCATCAATTTCTGAAACAAGTCGAATTGATGCTTTTGAAATATTGCCTAACTTTGCGACAATAGCATAATTATCTCCTATTCCATCCGTGATATCATCCTTAATACGATTTCTAATTTTATCTACTATTTTTTTATCACAATCAAGCTCCAAAGTATAATTTATATCATCTTCATAATATGAATCTAATCTGATGAAAGTCTTATCATCTTTCAAATAAATGTCACTAATCTCTCCTCTGAATAACGCTGGTCTATTAACTATTTTTTCTTGAAGTTGCATTGTGGATGAAATATCTCGCGACCAATCTTTTAATGCCTTATTTCTGCTTACTAAATCGTCAATATTTACTTTGTTGTTTAAAACCTGAGTCTTTAATAACTCGACATCTTCTTCAATTACTGCTTGTTTTTGCTTATCACTAACATGACCATTTACTATAAAATACAGAATCATCAAAGGAAGTATCAAAGCAACCCACCAAGTTTTGATAAAAGATATTATTTGTTTGAACATATTATTTTCCTGATAAATTATATAATTTGTAATTTAGTAAAACAATTTACTAATTATATGGGGCTCTAAATCCTTGTTGTTTAGCATGTTTTGTATTATCAAAACAGTATCCATTTGCTGCATTTGTTTTTTTGTAATATGTTCCGCTAGGCACATGGTAAATCATGCTATCTAGATTTGCCTTAATGCGATGATCCTTTGGGCAATCAAAAGCTTTGACAATTACAAAGCCATTTTCCAGATTTCTTTTTATAACAGCCTCATTTCTATAGGGAATATACCAATATTTAAAAATGACTATACTAGCTACCACTAATAGCATGAGTGCGATTAAACTTTTTAACCAATATTTCTTCACGACATCTTTCATAATGGCTTAGTAATTTATAAAAAAGCTCCTCGCCAGCTGGTAATCCTTTCGGAACACCCATAAATCTTTCGATCTATGACACAGTCAAGTGTTGCTGACAGAGGAGCTCTCTGTTCTTGACTGTGTTTTCCTGCCATGCTCTGTTGCCAGAGTTTAGGCGATTGGACTGTTAACAGTATACTATTTATTTTTTGGAATAAATTGAAATGACTTATTTACGAAAATACTATCAAGAATATGTAATATGACATATTATGATAGATTTTAATGTATTCTGACTTATTGACATAAAATATATTCCATCTCTATAGTTGTACTAGTTAATTAGAGAATCCAAACCCTTATTCATAAGGACGGCTAATGATCTAATACTACTCTGTTCTACAGGGTTTTATTAAGATGCACCGTTCTTATGCTAACAATTAAGGAAGCTAGAAAAGTATTGGGCAAGAAGTCAGATGAAATGACTGAAGAGGAACTAATTAGAGAAATCGAGTCTGCAAATCTTCTTAAAGAACTATTTTTCAAGCAATTTATCATAAATAAAAATCATCTTACAAGTAAACTAGTATCATAATTCTATGTTAAAAAAGGCTGTAGTCTACATTCGAGTCTCTGATCCTTCTCAGATTGAAAATAATAGCCTAGATACTCAAGAGAAGGCATGTAGTTTATATGCACATAGGAATGGTTATGAAGTAATAAGTTTATTTAGAGAGGCGGGGATATCTGCAAAAAATACCAATAGAGAAGCGTTAAAGAAATTGCTTGTATTCTGCTATTTGAAGAAAAATTTAGTTGATGCTGTAATAGTCTACAAATTAAATAGATGGTCACGTTCTACTGAAGATGGGTTAGCTTTAGAAGCATATTTAAGCAAAAGAGGAATACAGGTTCTATCGGCTACAGAGCCAGTCGCTCATGATCCAATTGGTAAATTTAATAGAACCATTTTGTACGCTTCGGGACAACTAGAAAATGAAATGAAGGGGCTAGTGGTAAAAGATAATATGCTGTCTTTATTTAGAAAAGGAATATGGTGCTGGAAATGTCCAGTTGGATATAAACGCCCCTTTGATTCAAAGGAAAAAAACAAAGGGAAAGCGCCAGTGTCAATCCCAGAACTTTCTGAGATTATTATCGCAATGTTTAATGAAGCGGCAACTGGTATATATTCGAGGCAACAACTTGCGAGAAAAATGAACGAGCGAGGGTTTGATGTTATTTTCGGCTCAAAGGCTACCATAAAAATGGTTATACGAATAGCAAAAAACTCATTCTATTATGGAGAAATGTATTGTAAAAAATGGAACGAGTACTCTACAGGACTATATGAACCAATCATCGATAAGCAGACGTGGCAAATAGCCCATTCTAAGCTGTTTGGAGGCAAAAGAAAGTATAAGATACAGGATAACTTTTTGTACCCATTAAAAGGCATATTAAAGTGCGAGGATTGTCAAAATGTTATGACATCAAGTAATCCTAGAGGAAGAAGCAAACAATATTATCATTATGAGTGTGGCAATAAGAAATGTCGCAGTATAAGGATTGATGTTGAAAAAGCCCATATTGAATTTATGAAGCTTTTGCATTCACTGAGACCGACACCCAGAGTGATTAAACTATTCGTACACATGGTATTTAGCGAATGGGACAATGTGATAAATACATCTAAGAAAGAAATCAGCTCAATAGATGAGCGTATAAAGTACTACGAAGATGAATTAAGGATTGTAGGACGTTCATTAGATAAGCGTATTTATACTGAAGACATGGCGCAAAAAGAATCTGAAAGAATCAACTTGGAGTTGATGCACTTAAATGTTAGAAGATCTGATATTCAAATAGATCAATATGACGCCGAAAAGGTTAAAAACTTTACTGAGTATTTTTTGCTTAATCTCGATGATCTTTGGCTAAGGCTCGATAGTCTATCTATGAAGCAGGCATTACAGAAGAAGATATTTCCTGAAGGTATCTATTGTACTAAAAATAAGAAAATTCGAACCATTGCTTTAGCTCCTTCTTTTGCTCTAATAGATACCCTTAGTCGTGCTGATGTGACCATTGGTGACCCCAAGGGGATTCGAACCCCTGATTCCCAGGATGAAAACCTGGTGTCCTAGGCCGCTAGACGATGGGGCCAGTCACAGTGCTAATGAATAATTAATAATTAATAATTGGTAATTCTGATTTTGAACTAAAGAATAAGGTATATTCTAACAAAAGAGCTGGCAAAAATCTATCTGACCGAAAGATGTAGTACAATATACATATGAAATTTGTTCGCAAGTACATAGATCGCGTCCTCAAAAAGGATGAAACACCAAAGAAACGCACTACTAAAACGGAGCGTTATGCAGTTGAAGTGACTGAGAAGTACAAAAAGACATTGAGAAAACTTGCTCACGAGTAAGATCCTTCCTATGCATTACCTCACACTCGAAGATTTCCAGATTATGTGCGGAGTTCTCACCGACTTTTTCAAAAAAGTAAAAGATCCTGCTCCTGATTATAGACATTCGTATTTTGAGAAGCTCGAAAGCATCATCGCAATTCCACGAAAGACGTTTGACTCAAAAGATCTCTATCCTGGAGTATATGCAAAAGCAGCTTGCTACTTGTACTTTATCAATAAGTTTCATCCCTTCGAGAACGGAAATAAACGGATCTCTATTGTCTCAACTGCAGTCTTTTTGAGATACAACAACCTCGAACTTGATGTAGATGAAGATCATCTTTACTCATTTGCAAAAGAAGTGACCAGCACAGACGAACACCAAGATGCACAGTTTGGGCGAGTGGTATCATTTGTAAAATCTCACACAAAGCCAGCAAACGTACGTCGCTATCCCGACCTTCTCAGCTGGCTCAAACATATATTCAAACACGTACGTCAAGATTCTCATAATGTTTGAGCTCCATAACTCCACGACTATTCGTGAAAATGATTCCTATGACGTCAAGCTGAAACTTCATCTTTTCAAGATTATTTGAGAGAATATAATACTTCATACTCCGTACAAGATGACGAATTTTGCTATACGTCACAGCCTCAAAGGGCTTGCCGTACTGATCCGATGTTCGTGATTTTACTTCGACAAAGATATACTTACCTGCTTTCTTACAAATAAGGTCAATTTCTCCCCAACGCGATGATGCATTGGTTTCGAGGATTTGATACCCTTTCCCCAAGAGGTATGTTGCTGCATGCTGTTCTCCTGCTGAACCAAACTCTTTATTATTCATATGTAATTACATACATGATAACATATTATATAAAGAATGGAACGATACACGTTGCGCGTTACACGATTTATGAATGAAGGAGTTATTTCTTTACGCTGTAGAGTTTCTGTCGCATCTTCTTATTTGAAAGATCGCGGATAAAGTATGCTCGTGCTTTGTTGAATGCAGATTTCTTTTCGACTGTGATGCCTGAGATAAATGGAGAAGAAAGAGGGATAATACGCTCAACACCGATACCACTTTTTGAGATCTTGCGGATCGTGATCATGCGAGTTGCATCAGAGTTTCCTCTGATCTTGAGTACAATTCCAGCAAACTGCTGAATACGTTCTTTATCTGCAGATTCTATGATTCGATAATCCACAGCGATCGTGTCACCGATCGAAAGAGAGACGTCATTGTGTGTAATTGCGTTTGCCATAAGTAACGTATTATACGGAATCTGAGGTTCTTTTGCAAGCCTCAATAAATGCGATAAATAATGGATGTGGGGCGAGCGGACGACTCTTGTATTCTGGGTGTCCTTGGGTCCCAATATAAAAAGGGTGCGTCGCTTTTGGAAGCTCGATTATCTCCGCAAGTTGTTCGACAGTTGAGCGCGCAGAGATGATCATCCCCGCCTTCTCAAACTGGTCTGTATACTCGTCATTAAACTCATATCGGTGACGATGCCGTTCGCTTGTTATACCATCCTCTGTGATTGGTCCACCATATTTTTTGTAATACTCATATGCAAGCGTCCCTTTGGTGACTTTTGCATCCCAGCCTCCAAGGCGCATTGTACCACCATATGCACGGCGCTCCATAAGCTTCTTTTGTGAAGGGATGAGGTGAATGACCGGAGCTTCAGCATCTGGATTATTCTCCGCAGTATCTGCATTTTTGAGTCCAATCACATTTCTGGCAAACGCAACACATGCAAGCTGCATTCCATAACACAACCCGAGATACGGTATCTTTTTGACGCGTGCATAGTTTGCAGCGGCAATCATGCCTTCTGCGCCACGTTCCCCCCATCCAATCGGGACAATTATCCCGTCAGGACTGCCGACAATATCTTCTATTTTTTTTATTGACTCAACTTCCTCCAAACCTTCAAATTCGAGTTTTTCTGAGTTGATCCAATTTGTTTTTACATCCACGCCAACGGTCCACTTTGCATGATCTATGGCATCAAATAGTGCAGCGTATGAGTCTTTGAGCTGATAATCTCCTGTCCCAAAGTACTTTCCGATGATTGCAATCTCGACCGTTTTTTCCTTTTTTTTGGTAATTGTTTTGATAAGATCTTTCCAATCTGTCAAATCAGGTTCACGAACCTCAAGATGAAGTTTTTTCATAATCATCTGATCCATTTTTTGATTGTGAAGAGTGAGGGGAAGTTCATATACATTACTTAGATCAGGGTTGGAAATGATCTCATCTGGGTGCATATTGCAGAAAAGTGCAAACCGATCTTTGCGCCGCTTGTCAAGGATTTTGGCAGAACGCGCAACGATAAAGTCTGGCTGAATACCCATGGAGTTCAGAGCTCTGACGGAAAGCTGTGTCGGCTTTGTCTTTGGCTCACCAAGATGCGAAGGTGTTGGGACGTAACTTACATGTACATGAATCACATCATTGGGTTTCCGCAAAGTCAGAATGCGAGATGCTTCGTAATAAAAAAGGTTCTGATATTCACCCGCTGTCCCTCCAAGTTCAATGATGACGACATCGGCCTTCTTCTTCTCGGCAACCAGATGAATTCTTCGAATTATTTCGTCCGTTATGTGTGGGATGGCTTCAACATCTTCGCCGTTGTATTCAAATCTCCGTTCGCGATCAATGACTGTTTTATATATCTTTCCCATGGTGACAAAGTTCTCTTGACTCATATTCTGATCGAGAAACTTTTCATACGTTCCCATATCCATGTCAGATTCTGTCCCATCTTCACAAAGGAAGGGATCTCCATGTTCGATCGGATTAATTGTCCCAGCGTCAACATTGAGATAGTTTTCAAATTTGAGCGGCGAGACACGATATCCTGATTTTTTGAGAAGAAGGGCGATAGAGGCAGTTGTGACGCCTTTTCCGATGCCGGAGATGACACCGCCAGATACAAAAATATATTTCAAACCGTGCATAATGAATTGTACTACAAAGATTTAGAAATAAGGAAAGAAAATTATCCTATTTTTTTCTTGACTACTTTCTCTGGAATATTGAGCGCCCATTGAACATGCTTGCAGTCTGGATAATTCTCGCATCCATAAAAGCGTTTGCCTGTGCGACTGTATCTCATGACAATGCGCCCCTTACATAACGGGCAGAAGTATTTATCTACATATCGAAGATTTGGCTTGATGTATTTGCACGCCGGGTATCCTTTGCATGCATAAAACTTTCCGTACTTTCCATAGCGGGCTATGAGATCGGATCCACATTTGGGACATGGTTCCTCAAGCTTATCTTCGACAACGTCGATCATGTCAGTATCTTTTTGGCGTTCTTTGAGCTCCTTTGCAAACGGTGTATAGAAATCTGTCAAGAGATCGAGAAGTTTCTTTTCTCCCTGTGCTATCGCATCAAGAGAGTCTTCCATTGTTGCAGTAAATGTCAGGTCAAACAGATCAGGAAATGCATCTGAAAGGTAATCAGAAATAGTTGCGCCTAGTGTTGTGGGCTTGAGGTATCGATACTCTTTCTCGACATAATGCTTGTCTACAATGACAGAGATGATGCTTGCATACGTTGAAGGACGTCCGATCCCCTTTTCTTCCATGGTTTTAATAAGTGACGCCTCACTGTACCGATATGGCGGCTTTGTCTCTTTCTCTTCAACATCAAGCTTTTCTAGGAGAACTGTGTCGCTGTTTGTAGCCTGAAGCGCGGCGATATTTTTCTTGGTAAATGCAGGGGATAGAATCCTGAGAAATCCATCAAAGATGACCTGTTGATGTGTCGCTTGAAACTCATACCCCTTGGTGCTTTTGATGCTAACAACACTTACTTTGATCTCAGCTTCTTTCATCTGAGTTGCGAGTGCCCGGTTGAAAATCATTTCGTAAAGCTTCTTTTCCTGAACGCTCATCTTCTTTTTCTTCAGCTCTTTGAGTGATCGCTCGGCTTTTGTTGGGCGGATTGCTTCGTGTGCTTCCTGTGCATTTTTGGATTTGGTGCGAAAACCTCGAGGTTTTTCGAGTGCATATTTTTTGCCGTATGCTTTGACAATATAATCTTTTGCCGGAAATACATATTTTGCTGAAAGATTGAAAGAATCCGTTCGGTGATACGTGATCAGCCCTTTTTCATACAGTGACTGGGCAATTCGCATCGTGAGCTTGGATGGATATCCAAGCTTGCGAAAGCCATCTTGTTGCAGCAGTGATGTGGTGTATGGTGGTGGAGGATAGCGGTTTACCACATCCTGATCTATCGAGGTAATCTCAAAATCGTCACCCACTAAGTCCTTTTCAATTGCCTCTCCTTGAGCTTTATCAATCGTTGTTTTGGTATATTCGTAACTTCCATCAAATAGATCTATCTTTGTTTTTATTTCATACTGCTCCCCATCTTTACTCACAAGCTTTGCCCTGATAGGGTCTGGGTTTGTGAAGTTTCCTGCCAAGAGGTAGTACGGGGCTTTATCAAACTTTTGGATTTCTTTTTCTCTCTCATTGATAAGTCTGAGCGCGACAGTCTGTACTCGTCCTGCAGAAAGCCAGTTCTTTCCCAACTTTTTCCAAAGAAGTGGTGAAAGTTCATATCCTACGATACGGTCAAGGATGCGTCGTGCCTGCTGAGCTTTGACAAGATCTTCTCTGAGCGCCTCAGGATTCTGAAGTGCTTCTTCGAGTGCAGATGCCGTAATCTCATGAAAGACTATCCGTTCAAGGTTTTTCTTATTTTTCAGCGTAAAATCAGGCCATGCCTCGTCAACAAATCCGAGAATATATGCCACATGATATGAGATTGACTCTCCTTCTCGGTCCAAGTCCGTCGCAAGTATGATTTTATCGTGATCTTTGGCAAGCTCTTTGAGCTTTTCGACCATTTTGAGCTTCTTTTCCATGATCTCATATTCAGGAGTGAAGCTCTTCTCGGTATCAACTGACATTGAGGAAGCAGGCAGATCTCGGAAATGCCCGACAGTCGCAAATACAAAGTAATCTCCACCCCACTCTTTTGATTTGAGGATTCGGTTAAAGGTGCGGGCTTTGGTGGGTGACTCGACAACAATGAGAGGCATCTAATTGATACAAGTTAATAATGAAATAGCTGTAGTGGTATTAAAAGCGTCATAAATACCGCCACTACAAAACTTAGATATAAAATTTAACGTTACAGGTTTACGCTAGGCGTTACATGTCCAATTCCGTAGTGCAAGTATATCAGATTCACGGTCTTGACCGTTTCTTGATTTTTGAAAGAAGTCTGAGATCGACCATTGACCTTCGTAGTAGCCCCATTGCTTCAGATCGTTCCTTCTTGTCTTGAGTTTCACTCAACACTCGGTTTGCACTTTCAATTGCTTTCTGTGTCATATCTTCATTGATCTCATCCTGTCCAAATGCACGTGATACAAGGACGACTGCAGTCTTTCCATCTGCCTGCAAGTATCCTCCACCGATTGAGAGATACTGTTCTTCTTTTTTTGTTCGAATGGTGATGACTCCCTCTTTGAGAAGTGAGAGGATATCTGCATGCTTGGGGAGAATGGTGAGTTCACCTGCAACCGAAGGCACAGTGATAGACTCGACATCTGTCTCAAGGGCAAGCTTCTTTGGTGTGATTACTTTCAGGTGCATCATATTACTTCACTTCATCAATTGTCCCAACCATGTAGAAAGCACCTTCGGACTTGTCATCATGCTTTCCATCAAGAATCTCTCTAAATCCCTTGACTGTTTCTTCGATAGTGACATACTTTCCTGGGCGACCGGTGAAAGGCTCTGCTACATTCATCGGCTGTGTGAGGAATCTCTGCATTTTTCGTGCACGGCTGACTGCGAGCTTATCATCTTCGGAAAGCTCTTCCATCCCGAGAATGGCAATAATATCTTGCAAATCCTTGTACTTTTGAAGTGTGTTCAAGACACCTTGTGCAACAGCATAATGCTCTTCTCCGACGATATCTGGAGAAAGAGCACGTGAAGTTGAGGTCAATGGATCAACTGCTGGGAAAAGTGCTTGCTCCGCAAGTGCGCGTTCGAGTGTGATTGTCGCATCAAGATGGGCAAATGTGGCAACTGGTGCGGGATCTGTGTAATCATCTGCAGGGACATATACTGCTTGCAGTGACGTGATCGAGCCATTTTTTGTTGATGTAATACGTTCCTGAAGTGCTGCCATCTCCGAAGCAAGTGTCGGCTGATATCCGACTGCCGAAGGAATACGTCCAAGAAGAGCGGATACTTCTGCTCCCGCTTGTGCGAATCGGAAAATATTATCAATAAAGAGAAGGACATCCATATGCTTTTCATCTCGGAAGTACTCTGCTTGAGTGACTCCGGTGAGCGCAACTCGCAGTCGGTTTCCAGGAGGTTCGTTCATCTGACCATAGACAAGGACGGTACTATCAAGCACCTTTGTCTCTTTCATCTCGTTCCACAAATCATTTCCTTCACGAGTTCTCTCTCCAACACCAGTAAATACAGAGACTCCTTGGTGTTCTTTTGCGACATTGTGAATTAACTCTTGTATTGTGACTGTCTTTCCGACTCCAGCTCCTCCGAAAATAGCTGCTTTTCCACCTTTTGCAAGTGGTGCGATGAGGTCGATGACTTTAATACCTGTTTCAAACACTTCTTGCTTCACCGCTTGATCCCGAAGTGCGGGAGCTTTCCGATGAATAGGAAGTTTTATGTCTGAACGAATCTCTTTGCCTTCATCGATCATCCGACCTTGTACATTCATGATGCGGCCAAGAACTGCATCTCCAACTGGAACTTCGATCGGATGACCGGTGTTTGATACATTGACGCCACGTGGAAGTCCGTATACATCAGTAAGCGCAACAGTACGTACCAGTCCAGGTCCGATCACTGCTTCAACTTCAAGTGTGATTGTGCCAAGTTTTTTATCTTCAATCGTGAGCGCATCATAAATATTTGGTGTCTGATCTTCAGGAAACTGAACATCGATGACGACGCCGCGAATTGAAATTACTTTTCCTTGTGCCATATGGTTATTAATTAAATATTAATCAATGTTAATTGTGTCATTCAGAGCGAAGCGAACCTGCCTGCCGGCAGGCAGGGAATCCATGTTTTTATGGATCCTTCAGTCACTTCGTTCCTTCTGGATGACAGATAAATTTTAATTTTGACTTTCTTTTGCGGTTATCATATCAAGAAGTTCATAGGTGATCTTCTCCTGTCTCAATCTATTTGCGAGCAGTGTCATCTGGTGCATAATTTCAGTTGCATTATCAGTCGCACTTTTCATCGCCATCATGCGCGCTGAGTGCTCAACTGCTTCGCTACTGATAAGCGCGCCTCGAATCTTGCTTTCTATAAAGCTTTTGAGTAAATCTTCGAGTATCTCGCGTGCTGACGGCTCGATTAAAAGATCTTGTGTGGTTGAAGCCTCTGATTCTTCCTGTGACTTCGCCTTCATCTCAACAAGTGAAAGCGGTAACAGCGTTTCTTCTACAACTACTGATCTCATTGTTGAGATAAAACTATTGTATATCACTGAGACCGATGAGTATATACCGGTCAGATACTTCTCAATAATAAAATCAAAGATTGCTGATGACTCAATAATCAAATTTGCCCCAGAATAATCAGCAACAATTGATAAATCTTTCAGCCTGCCAAAAAACTGCGTACCCTTGCTGCCAACAGTTACGAGATCAACATTAGATACATCCTTGAAGGTTTTGAGCACAAAACGAAATATATTCACATTAAAAGAACCTGCAAGTCCTTTGTTTGATGAGACAATGATGACAAGTCTTTTCTGTGCCTGCATGGTGTCAACCTGCAGAAGACGAGCCGCACTCGGGTCTACCTTTTTCATCACCTTGGAAATAAGCTCCGTCAACCCTTCTCGATACGGTCTACTTTCAAGCTCTAGCAATTGAGCTTTGCGCATCTTGACAGCAGAAACCATCTGCATGGCCTTTGTGATCTTTCGCACATTCTTGATTGACTTGATTTTTTTTCGTACTGTTCGGATGTTCATGACTTATTTAAAAATTGTTGTAGCGGCATTTATGACGCATTTGAATGAGTGTGACCTGCCTGCCTGCAGGCAGGTAAATCGCACCACTACAAAACATAGATTTAAAACATAGCGTTAGACGATATGTGTTATACGCTACGTTTATATTTGATCCTATTTTTCAATTTCTGGCAAACTATCTTTCACAAACTTTTCAAGCTCTTTTTCAATGGTTTCAGAAACGACCTGCTCTTTGTTTATTGCAGCTATAAGTTTCTTTCCTCGAGTTCGAATATCTTCAAGATACGTTTTCTCAAAGACAGAGACTTGTTCCAATGTGAGAGGATCGAGGTATCCTTTGGTTGCTGCCCACAAGATCGCTACTTGTTCTGCCAGATTATATGGTTCACTATTTTTCTGCTTCAAAATTTGTGTCACCTTGGCACCACGGTTGAGTTGCTTTTTGGTTTCTGCATCAAGATCTGACTCAAACTGTGAAAATGCCGAAAGTTCACGATACTGAGCAAGATCAAGTTTGAGTTTACCAGCTACCTGCTTCATTGCTTTAGTCTGTGCTGCAGATCCGACGCGTGAGACAGAAAGTCCGACGTTTACTGCAGGGCGAATGCCTGAGTTGAAAAGATCTGTCTCAAGGAAAATCTGACCATCCGTGATTGAAATCACATTGGTTGGAATATATGCTGAGACGTCATTCTCAAGTGTTTCGATGATAGGAAGTGATGTGATTGAGCCTCCACCATAGTCTGGATGAATTCGTGCAGAACGTTCAAGCAGTCTTGAATGGAGAAAAAATACATCCCCCGGATAAGCCTCACGACCAGCTGGTCGGCGAAGAATAAGAGAAACCTGTCGGTATGCCCAAGCATGTTTTGAAAGATCGTCATAGACGACAAGAACATCTTTTCCTTGGTCCAAAAAGTACTCTGCAACAGCTGTTGCAGCATACGGCGCAAGGTACTGCATTGTGACTGGGTCTGATGCTGATGCGTTTACGACAACTGAATACTTCATTGCACCTTTTTGACGAAGAAGCTCTATGAGCGTTGCAATTTTTGAGTTTTTTTGTCCAATTGCACAGTAAATACAGATCACACCTGTGTCTCTTTGATTCAATATTGTGTCTACAGCAATTGTCGTTTTTCCTGTTCCACGATCTCCGATTATAAGCTCTCGCTGACCTCGACCAATCGGGATGAGTGAGTCAATCGCTTTTATTCCTGTTTGAAGTGGTTCAGAGACAGATTTTCTTCTGACAATACCTGGTGCCGTACGTTCTATCGGATAATATGTTTCTGATTTTATATCTGGACCCATATCTTCTGATCTCATGAGAGGATCAAGAACACGTCCGAGGACATCGTCACTGACGGGAATTGAAAGGGTGATCCCTGTTCCTTTCGCAGATTGTCCTGCTGTAATGCCAAGATAATCTCCGAGCACAATTGTGCCAACTTGATCTTCAAGAAGATCAATAACCATTGCACGCTCTCCGTTATCAAACTCAATAAGATCGCCATAGCCAATATTGTCAAGCCCTGAAAGCGTGACAACACCGTCTTTGACTTCAGTAACAGTTCCAACTTGTTTTGTCTCAACTTTAATTCCCTCTTGAGCTGTAAGCTCCTTTTCGATTTCTTTGAGGTACTGGTCAAACTGTTTCATAAAGAGTGTGTGCTAATGTTTGTAATTCGGCATTCAAAGAAAGATCAATGACACTTGATCCAAACTGGATCACGATACCAGCCAAGATACTCGTATCTACTTTAACGATGACTTCAGCATGTGAGAGGACATGAATCTTCTTCTTCAAAACGTTTATGTCAGCAGATGATAGCTCATACGGAGCTTTCACGACGATCTTTGGTTGCTGCTTTACTTTTTGTTTTAACAGAAGATACTGCTTCAGATCTTCCTTCAACACAGGGTCAATGTTCATCATAGTGCCGACTGTTAATTTTCAATCTTTGTCTCAGGGACGCGTGAAATAATGTGTTGAGTGACAGATTTTTTTGCATCTGGCGTCAGATACTCATTGAGGGCTTTGTCAACCATCATGATGCTGACGTCAACTATCTTCTGTCGCATCTCTTTGTACATGTTTGCCCGCTCATCTTCCATCTGAACATGTGCTTTTTTGACAATTTCTTCTGCTTCTTTCTTTGCTCCTTCAACAAGCTCTCGACGCACAACTTCCGCATCTGCTTTTCCCTGAATAAGTGCTTTTTCAAGCGCTTTTTTTCGCTCACGATCCATTGTCTTGTCTTTCTTTTCAAGTGTTGCGTTTCGCTCTTCAAGCTCAAGTGCGAGCTTTTCCTTGAGCTCCTCCTGCTCTTTTTGTGCTTTGAGATACTTGGTGAGAGGAGTCGCAATAAACTTGCTAAAAACGACGTAGAAAATGGCAAAGCTCATGATCTGAGCAACGATAAGTTTTATATCTATGCCTAAATTTTCCATAATATCGTGTTATACGACGAATTTGATAATAAGGGCAACAACAAGTGCGAAAATTGCGATTGATTCTGCAAACGCAGCTGCAAGAATCATTGTTGTGCGAATCTGACTTTCAGCTTCTGGGTTACGACCAAGAGCTTCCATAGCTTTACTACCAATCATACCGATACCAATACCTGGTCCAATGACTCCAAGGCCGATTGCGATTGCAGTTGCGAGAAGTCTCATTGTTTCTGTTTCCATACTGTTTTAAATAAAATAATAATGAATGATTAAACGATTCTAATGATGCTCAGCTACTGCCATATTAATAAATACCGCAGATAGCATGACAAATACAAGAGCCTGAACGACACCAACAAATATCTCAAGAAAGAATATAGGCGAGACTACAAAGGAAAGCACAGCGGGCAAGAGGAATGGGATTATCGTAAGGAGGACTTCTCCTGCAAAAATATTTCCATAGAGTCGGAATGCAAATGAGATGATACGAGCAAACTCTTGAATAATCTCAAGAGGTCCAAGAAAAAGCATCATGGGATCTTTAAAGTTAAAGTATTTTGCAAGGTGTTTTCTGGGACCCAAAAACTTAAATCCGTATATCTGGGTAACAAAAACGCTTATAAGTGCAAGTGCAACTGTCGTATTGAGATCTGCCGTTCCTCCACGCAGAAGGGGAATTTTATGCGTTGCGTGCTCTTCTTCGACGGCATATTCATCTGTTGTGACGGCATTCACTTCTGCCACCCCTACCTGAGAGTATACTTTTTTTTCGATAGGGACCTCAATTAATACTGAACCTACTCCTGGGATAAGACCTGACCAGTTCATAAGGAGAATAAAGAAGAAAAAACTACCAAGAAGAGGGAAGAAATATGCAGTTTTTTTCCCAAGTACTGATTTAATAAGATCACGAATCCCAATAATGAAAGAGTTGAGAGCATAAAAACCCAAGGTTCGATCCTTCTTTTCTATCTCAGATTTATAAAATCGTGCGATAAAGAAAAAACTAAACACAACAAGCACTGTCGTAATCACTGTGTTTGTGACAGGAAATCCAAGAAGGTGAAACACTATCTCTCCCTTAATGCTTATATGCGGACTCATCGTTTTTTTAAAAGTGAAAATAAATTGTAAAATGCAGCAACAGAACCAAGTACTAAGAGGAGTATAGTATATGTGCTCCCACTGTCAAGTCTTCCGTCAAGCCACTGACCAGCTGCAATACCTCCCAGTATCGGAACCATAAAAAACATTCCTAAGTTGAAATACTCCTTTGGAATGCCGTTGCTGTTGCGTATTCCATGATCTTCATTGACATGATGTTTTTCAATCGAGCCATCTTTTCCAATCACGGTAAATATGCGCATTTTCTTCACTGACATTGTAACAAGAGTAATTTTTAATTACAAACATATTGAATATGCATCAAGTGCTCTGATTCATGGCTGCTCTTTGATCCAAATTCACTGCTTGTTCAATGAGAATACTGTAATCTCCATCGCGTTCTGATACCTTACCCTTTATGAGGAGCACTGAGTTTGCGGTAAAAACCGAGCTAAACATGCGATATGTCTTGGGAAATACAATCGCTTGTATTGCTCCAGTATTATCATTGAGCTGTAAAAAAGCCATGTCTTCATTCTTCTTTTTGGTTTTGACCATTTTGATACTTGAGATATTTGCTGCAAAAATAAACACCTTATCATCATCTATTTCTTCAATGTCTACAATTTTTTTTGTGACTTTCTTCTCGATTATCTCTGCATACTTTGCCATTGGATCACGTGTGATCAAAAATCCAATAACCTCTTTTTCAAACTCAATCAACTTTGATTCAGGAAACTCAGGAATCTCTTTAAAGTCATCTGCAAGAGAACTCTTGACATCATTCTGTCCAAAAAGACCAAACTGTCCCTGCTCTTCGTGCTCTTTTCGCTTGGCGATGATCTTTGCAAGATCAGGGTAATACATCATCAGTGTTGCCTTGTTTGCAAACTCAGAAAATGCATCTGCTTTGATAAGACTTTCAATTGTTTTTTTATTGACTTTCCGTAACTCCACTCGAGTGAGAAACTCACGAAAACTTGTAAAAACTCCACCATCTTCACGCGCGGCGATGATAGATTCGATCGCCGCTGTCCCCACATTTTTGATAGCTGACAATCCAAACCGGATAGAGCGACCTTCAATTGAGAACTTTAAGTCAGAGTGATTTATGTCAGGTGGAATGACGGTAATTTTCATGCGTTTTGCTTCTTCGAGTGCTTGTGCCATTTTTATCTCCCGAAGCGGACCTGCCACTCCTTGAAGTTCTGCTGTCATAAGTGCGGTCATAAACTCAACGGGATAATTGGCTTTCATGTAGGCAGTCCAATAGGCAATAAGAGCATACGAAGCAGCATGTGCTTTGTTAAATCCGTATGCAGCAAACTTTTCCATAAAGCTGAAAATTTCTGTTGCGACTTTCTTTGTATACCCATGAGTTGCCGCACCCTCAAGAAACTGCTTCTTCCCTTTTTCCATGAGTTTTTTCTTCTTTTTTCCCATCGCCATGCGCAGGATGTCTGCTTGGCTTCTGCTAAACCGAGCAAGGTGTACTGCAATCTCTGTCACCTGCTCTTGGTACACCAAGATTCCATGTGTCTCTTCAAGGATTGGTTTGAGATCAGGATGCAGATACTTCACGCGCTTTGGATTCTTCTTCCCAGCAATGAATACTGGAATTAGCTCCATCGGTCCAGGTCGGTAAAGCGCGACCATTGCGGTGATATCACTCAACTTTGTTGGGACAAGTTCTCGGGCAAGTCGTCTCATGCCGCTTGATTCAAGTTGGAATATGCCGATTGTTTCACCTCGACTCATCAGTTCAAACGTTTTAGCATCATCAAGGGGAACTTCATGAATATCAATATCCTTTCCCGTAAATATTTTGACAAAGCGCAACGCTTCTTCGAGCGTTGACAAGTTGCGAAGTCCCAAGATATCTGCTTTCACAAGCCCGACAGCTTTATTGTCAGAAACAGCATTCAGATCAAGACTATACATGTCGTACTGTGTGATGATACGCCCTTCTTTGTTGTCTCTTTGAAGAGGAACATACTCGATGAGTGGCTTGTCTGCGATCACAACTGCTGCAGCATGGGTCGAGAAATGCCGCGGCAAGCTTTCAACACGGCGTGCAATGTCGATCACTTTTTTGACTTCTTCTTCAGAGTTGTATGCAAGTTTCAGGTTTGCAGACTCTGCAAGTGCCCCATCAATAGACATCTTAAATCCCTGCTTTCCCTGAGGAATCATCTTTGAGATGCGGTCTCCTTGGGCATATGAGTATCCAAGTGCGCGTGACACATCACGGACTGCCATCTTTGACTCAAGCGTCCCAAACGTGATTACCTGTGCGACGTTCTCTTCACCATACTGTTTTGAGATGTATTCGATGACTTCACCACGCCTTTTATCAGAAAAATCTATGTCAATATCTGGAGGTGTTGGACGATCTGGATTGAGAAACCGTTCAAATGGCAAGTTGTACTCAAGAGGATTAATATCCGTAATGCGAAGGGCGTATGAGACAAGTGAACCAGCGGCAGATCCTCTGCCTGGTCCCACAGCTATTCCATTGTCCTTTGCCCAGTTCACCACATCTTGTACAAAGAGGAAGTATGGAGCGTACCCTTTATCGTTGATAATGCCTAATTCATAATTTAGCCGTTCATCAATTTCTTTTTCATTTGATCCTTTGATACGACCTTTTTTATCATGAACGAGTTTTTTCAGGTATTCTTCATTTGTGAAACCCTCAGGAAGGGCGAATTTTGGGAGAATGAGCTTACCATGCGGGATTTCTACATTACATTTCTCAGCGATTTTCAGTGTATTTTCAATCGCTTCAGGGTAATCATGAAACAGAGCATACATCTCTTCCGGAGTTTTAAAGTAATAGTCAGGGACGTCAATCATTGACATCGGACGATTCTTTTCAAACACGGCACGTTGAGTTTGGATACAGAGCAAAATCTCCTGCGCGTAAGCGTCGTCTTTGTGAAGGTAATGCACGTCATTCGTCGCGACAAGCGGGATTGAGTGTTTTCTTGAAAGCTTGACGAGCTGCTCATTTACTTTTTCAAGCTCTGGAATCCCTGGATGACGCTGCAGTTCTATATAATAATCATCTTTGAATATTTTATGGTATCTGACCAAAGCTTCTTCGGCTTGTGTAAGCTGATCCTGCATGATGAGATTGGGGACTTCACCTGCAAGACAGCTTGTGGTCGCAATAAGCCCTTCGCTGTGCTCTTCAAGAAGTTCCCAATCGACACGAGGTTTATAGTAAAATCCTTCAAGGTTTGCTCGTGTAACAAGCTTTAATAGATTTTGATATCCGGTAAGATTTTTCGCAAGAACCAGTTGGTGATATATTCCTCTTTCACCTTTCTCATGCTTTTCAGCACGAGGACCTTTTGATTTATAAAGCTCCACACCAATAATTGGCTTAATGCCAACTTCCTTTGCTTTTATAAAGAATTTGAAGGCTCCATACAAAGCACCGTGATCTGTGATTGCGACAGCTGGCATTCCCAGTTTTTTGGCGTGTTCGAGGTATTCGTCAATCCGACACATCCCGTCAAGGAGTGAGTATTCTGAATGAACGTGAAGATGGACAAATGACATACGAAGTTCATTATAACGTATAACGCGTAGCGTGTAGCGTGTAGCGTTAAATTCCAATCCCTTATATTTGTAGTGGTGCGATTTATCGCACAGGTTGTTAAGAAATTAGTTGGAAAGTTTTCCTTCAATACTCTCCTTCACAACCGATGGATCCGCCTTTCCTTTCATCCCTTTCATCACCTGTCCCACAAAGAATCCAAGGAGTCCGATTTTCCCCGTTTTGAACTGCTCAACTTGCGGCTGATTACTTTCAAGAACATCTGTAATTACTTTGGTAAGTTCTGCCACATCTGTCTCAACCGGTTTAGACAGTAGATTAAATTCTTTTACGAATTCTTCAGCAGAGATGTCTGTCGCAATTCTCTTGTTGATAATCATGTTTGCGATCTGCTGAGGTGTAACTTTAGGTAGACTTTTCAACACATCTTCAAAATATTTGGAAAGGTGTGGATCTCGTGTCAGAATAAATGCATCATCTTGTTTTAATTCAAGAGTTTTTGTAAATCGACCCAACCTCTCAGCAGGAAGCTCGGGAATTGTTTTTCTTATTTCTTCAATTTCTTCGTCGGTAAACTCCATTGGTGGGATGTCTGGTTCTGGAAAGAATCGATAATCTTGTGCCTCTTCTTTTGATCTTTGAGAGAATGTAATCCCTTTTTTATCATCATATCCGCGTGTTTCTTGAGCGGGCGTTTCTCCTCGATCAAGAATCACAGCCTGTCTTTTCAGTTCAAATTCGATTGCTTTTTTAGCAAAGTTAAATGAATTTATGTTCTTTATTTCAACTTTATAGTTTGGTAACGATAGACGTTTTACGTTTTGCGTTACACGAGAAAGCGATATATTCGGCTCAAGCCTCATGCTTCCTTCTTCCATATTTGCGTCAGAAACATCAAGGTAGCGGATTATTGTGTGAAGTTCTTCGAGGAATGTTTTCACATCTTCTGCATTGTCAAAATCAGGTTCGGTCACGATCTCTACTAGAGGCACTGATGAACGATTAAAATCAATCAAAGTATCATCTCCTGTATGAGTCAACTTTCCTGTATCTTCTTCAAGATGTACACGGGTAATGCCGATTCCACGCAACTCTCCATTCTCTCCAAACGGCTCATCATACTGACTGATTTGATAGGCTTTTGCAAGATCTGGATAGAAGTAATGTTTACGATCAAACTTACTAAGTTTATTTATTTTGCAGCCCAAAGCTTGACCTATTTTGATACACCACTCGACTGCGGTTCGATTTGGCACAGGAAGTGCTCCCGGCATCCCAAGACATACAGGACATGTATTTGAATTGGGCTTTTTGCCAAAGTAATCACCTTCGCACTGACAAAACATCTTTGACTGTGTCTTGAGCTCGACGTGTATTTCAAGTCCGATGACCGGTGTGTATTTATTCATCAAGATATTTTTCTCTCCCCTTTTTAATAACATCAAAAAAATTGGTTTCTTGCTCAAACTGCTTCGAAATATCTAAAAGCGACCCTTCATCAAAGTAATTTCCCATGAACTGAAGTCCTACCGGCAATCCTCGTGAGTCAAGTCCGCATGGCACAGAAATTGCCGGAGTTCCAGCGACTGCGGCCGCTTCATTCAATATATCCATTGTCTCACCAAAAAAAGGATACTTCTCAAACTCGCCAAGTGGCAGTGCGGTAATCGGAGTTGGAGGTGCTGCTATGAGATCAACTTCTTCAAAAACTCGCTGTAAATCTCTGATAATGAGAGTTTTGATTTTCTGAGCTTTTGTATAAAATGCATCGTAATATCCATGAGACAAGGTATATGTTCCAAGCATGATGCGACGCTTAGCCTCTTGTCCAAATGCATTTCTGTCATTTCCATATCTAATTCCGTCATATCTTCCCAAGTTTGAGGAAACTTCCGCACGCTGTAAAATCGTATACACAGAAATTGAGTACGATGGGTCGAGGAGTGAAACTTCTTGAATGGTGTGTCCCAATTTTTTGAGAATTTCAATTGACTCACGCACTTTCTTCTCAACATCAGGATCAAGATTCTTCATGTACTCTTTTGGCACGCCAATTTTGTACGTCTTTTTTTTGTTCATGACTTTCGTATAATCAGGAACCAACGTATCACTTGTTGTTGCATCAAACGGGTCCTTCCCTGCAATAACCTGCAGGAGAAGTGCTGCATCTTCGACAGTACTTGTCATCGGACCAGGACAATCAAAAGAAGATCCCATCGGGACAATTCCATATCGAGACACTCTGCCATATGTTGGTTTCAAGCCCACAATACCACACCATGAGGCAGGCTGTCTGATGGATCCTGCAGTTTCTGAACCAATTCCACCTGGTGCGAGGTATGCAGAAACTGCAGCTGCAGTCCCACCGGACGAACCACCTGGCGCACGTGCACTGTCCCACGGATTTTTGGTTGGTCCAAAGTCAGATGTTTCAGTGGAAGATCCATGTGCCCATGCATCCATATTTGTTTTTCCAAGAAGTTCGTATCCTTCATTCTTCAATTTTGAAGTAACTGTGGATTCATAAGGAGGAACGAAGTTCTCAAGTACTTTTGATGATGCAGTAGTACGCACACCTTTTGTACAAAAATTATCTTTAATAGCAAGTGGCATGCCGTAAGTGTCCGACCCTTTTGCATTCTTTTCCAGTAACGTAATATATACGTTTAAGTCTTTCCCATATTTTGTACTTCTTTTTGCAAAGTACTCCCATACTTCCTTTCTTGAAAGCTTTTTTGATTGAATGAGCTTTTGTAGCTCCGTAATCGATTTTCCAAAAATATCCATATGTTTATTGGATCCTTCGCTTACGCTCTGGATGACAAAGTGAAATTACATCAACCTTTTCACGACAAACTGTCCTGATTTTTTAACTGTTGTATTCTGTGTTGCTTCTTCTTGGGTAAATAAGCGTTCATTCTTTGTTCCATCTTTGAAAAATACATTTTTGTGATTGGTCGCGTGTGAAGTTGGCTCAACACCCTTTGTATCAAGTTCGCCAAGATTTTCAACATATGAAATCGTCTCAGAAAGCTGTTTTCTATACATTTCAAGGTTGTCTTTGGATAACGTGATGTTTGCCAGTTTGGCTATATGAAGTACATCTTCTATAGTGAGATCATGTTTTGTGGGCATGAGGTTATTATAGAATAGATAAAGCTAAAAGCAAGTTTTTTATTTCTTTTTTTACTTCAATAAGAGTCTCAATTTTGGTATAATAACTGTACTATGAAACATAAATCTGTGCACCCTCCAAAGCACCTTCAAGGCATTCTCTGGTCACATGATATACATGGTCTCAATATTGAGGAAAATAAGATATATATTATCCATCAAATCCTAGCGTATGGAAGTATAAATGAATGGATGTGGCTATTTGATACGTATTCACATCGGGAGGTCAAAAAAATATTTGTATCTACTCCTTACAAGGACTATCGTTCGGCAAGATTTAATTTTGTTAAAAATTATTTACTTGATATCGAAGATCATCAATTAAATCCAACTCGTTATGTCAAAAATACACCTCGAGATATTCGACAAACAGCGTACTGAGACATTCAAGAAATTGAAAGTTTTTGGTGAAACTTGCTACCTAGCAGGTGGTACTGCCCTTGCACTTCAAATTGGACATCGACATTCGTTTGACTTCGACCTTTTCATACCAAATCAAATAAATAACTCTCTTCTCAAAAAGGTAAGAGAAATTTTTGGTAAAGTACGCTTTTCTATCAACACAGTAGATCAAATAACCTTCGTTACGAAAGAAAATATTTCAGTAACATTTCTCGCTTACTGGTTCCCACTCCTCAAGGAAAAAATAACTACAACTTCAGTTCCGATGGCATCTCTTTTCGATATCATAGCTGACAAGGCACAAACTATTGGAAGACGTGCAGTTTGGAGAGATTACGCCGATATCTTTTATATACTCAACAAGAACATCGCGAGTATACAAGAAATTATTACTCTTGCGCACAAGAAATTTGGTGGCGAATTCGTACCCGAGCAGTTTCTCGAACAGCTTGTATATTATGACGATGTGGAAATAGTCGATATTGATTGGATTGAGCAAAAATACAGTCCAAACGAGATTAAAACATTTTTCAAAAAAAAGGTACAGGATTATGTAGAAACTATTAAGAAGTGAACAAATCACATGCTGATTTTTATCAAGAAATTCTTAACTTCTTCATCAGGCACCTCAAATCCTTCCATATATTCTACTTCTTCGGAATAATCAACATCGTCAAAATATGCAAGCTGGACTCGAAAAAGTTTTTCATTGAATTCATTGCCAAACAACTCAAATGACTTATCCACTATTTGTTTTAAGTTGAATTTCTTTGCGATAAAGAATAAATCAACATAATTTTTCCATTTGGCTCTTTTACCCAATGCAAAAGCCTTCATAGCAGAAAGTGTGAGTAAATCCGGTATATTAATCACATCTTCAAATCGATCACTATACTCGATTTTATAAGGAAAAAGAAAAAGCGTGAGCTTTGCCTTATTGACAATCACCGTCAACTCTCCCTCGCCTTGACTCAGTGTTTGTTCGATTTGAAAAAATTTATTAACTTTATTACGAATAGAAATCGTGGAAAAAGTGTTGTAAGAAAAAAGGTCAAAATCAATAGATCGTCTATGACCGAGATGATATGCGATAGCGGTACCACCAACCAAACCAAAATTGTTTGAAAACGTTTGGATTAGAGGAAGGATTTGTCTTTGCGAAAAAGTTAGAATGTTATATTGCATGACGAGTGTCAAAATACAAATTGAAATAGTGCTTTATATTGTCTGGATAGTTAACACGAGATTTACTTATCGCTTTGATATAAAGATTTTTTGTTTCCTTTAAACCCTTTATTTTTATAAAGGTTTGCACATCTTCCCAGCTTCCATAAGTCAAGACGTGTTCCAGTACAGATTCGTCAGATAAATTGGCTGGACTTTTCACATACCATGCCAGATACGGCTTATTTTTGACAATATCTTGAACATTTTGCATATTAAATTTTATCACATTCAGCTTTTTTTATTCGCCTGATTTACGTCCCAGATTGATTTGAAGATTTGCACGTTTGGCTATGTGAAGTACATCTTCTATGGTCAGATTTTTTGACTTTGGGCATGAAGTAATTAGAGCGATTGAGATTGAAAATACAATAAAAATTGGGATTCCTTGGCATATGTTTACGTCGGAAAATACTAATTTAGTTGATGATATCAAAACATCGTTATTATGGGACAATCTTAACCCACTATTAGAACAAGCCGCTACACAGATGGACTCCCATGGTATAAGACCAAGTCAATTCTATGGCTAAAATTCATATTGCAGAATAAAAAAACAAAAGCCCTCCCTGGCCCATCGATCAAATGATTTTCATTTATATACCTCTTTATGTGTTCCAATCGTGAAAAAAACCGCCGAGGTTTATTATTGAGAGATCTATAATAAAAAAGTATTCGTATAGACATGGTTATAGAGATGCTCCACACTGCTGATTTTGATCCATGTAGTTTGTGAAGTCTCAGTGAAGGATGTTCCGGATCTTCTTCGAATAGTAGCAACTGTTTTTCAATCTGATCAAAAACGCACTTGTTCTTTTTCTTCAATCAAAACAAGATTTTCAAACACCTTGGCAAAAATTCAATCATCATATTAAACCAATATCACAATCGGAGTTTGTTCACTCCCTTGACCCATAGGATTATCCCTCATCACTTCTTCAAAGAATGAATTTGGCTTGTCTGTCGCATTTCCAAGAACTTTACGACCAAGATCATTTGCGTCGATGATGATGGCGCCGGAAAAGCGTTGTTCGTGTAGCGTGCCTGGCTGCCGGCGAGGCAGGTAGCGCGTAGCGTTCCTCTCACTATACACGTTTTGCGATACACGTTTTGCGATCTTCTCTGCAGCTTTCTTCGGATCTTTTGGTGCAAGTTTTGCTGAGACATTGGATGGATAAAGGGAGTAAGAAGTTGGACCGTCAATTGCTGACGCCGCACTTCCTGCAACATGATAAAACACTCCAGACAAGCCAAATGGCTTGGTAATGACTGATGCAACTGCTGCAAGAAATATTCGTGGGAGCCCAACTTCACGGATGGCAAGCTCCATCGTCCACGGACTCCCCAAACCGATTCCATGAGGTGTCTTTTTTACAAACTTTGAAAGAGCTGTTGCCCACCACGATGGCTGTATGTCTTTGATCAAGTATGAACGTCCTTGTGAGACTGCAACGATTTTCTCGGAAACAATGACGTAGAATGATTTCTTAGTACTGGGAGGAATAACGGATAAGGCTTTAAAAACAACCTCTGCTATCTTCTCAGCATAGTTATCCCCTCTTTTAAAAAGCTCTGTTTTTATGGGAAATCGGGAATAGGTTTTCCCATCAACATCAATCTCAATATTTTTGCCAGGATTCGGAGAAAATGTGTCATTTTTCATCTTTCATTATTCATTAATTTACATCCTTCTAAGTATCTCTATTCTCTTCTCAACGGGCGGATGTGTACTAAACAGCTTCTCAACAACTCCCGATATTTGGCCTTTTTTAAATGGATTTGAGATAAAAAGATGTGCAGTCGATGTGGTCGCTGTCGCAACACCTCGTGGATATGAAGAGATCTTCTCAAGAGCTGAAGCTAATGCTTCTGGATATCTTGTAAGCAATGCACCACTTGCGTCAGCAAGATACTCACGCTGACGTGATACGGCAAGCTGGATGAGCATTGCAACAATGGGAGTAATAATCAATGCAACAAGCATGATGATAAACATCACAGGATTTGAATTCTCCCGATCCTTTTTCCCTCCACCCCACCACAGAGAGCGCATCGCAAAGTCTGCAACTAAAGAAAGTGTCCCTACGAGAACAGCAGTGACAGACATGACTAGAATATCGTAGTTTTTGATATGTGATAACTCATGTGCTATCACTGCCTCGACTTCTGTACGATCAAGCATCTGCAGTAATCCAGTTGTTGCAACAACAGTTCCATGTTTTGGGTTACGACCCGTCGCAAAGGCATTTGGTGACGGGTCATCGATCACATACAGCCGCGGCATGGGGATACCTCCTGCAATTGCCAAGTTTTCAGTCACTGTATAAAAATCAAAAAACTCTTCTTTGGTTGCTGAGCGAGCTTTTGTGGTAGATAGAACAATTGAGTCAGAGTAAAAATAACTTCCTGCAGTTGACGCAATTGCGATCACAAATCCCAACATACCATACACACCGGGATCATTGTATAAATTCCCTAGAACAAAAAAGAAGCCGGTAAAAATAGTGATAAAAAGACCAAAAATGAATGCGGTTTTCCATTTATTGGCTGATATATGTGCGTATGGTGTCATAATTTAGGTGATAGTAAGGTGGTTGTAGGAGATACTCTCCTACAACCTATCCCCTTACGTTAGAAACTAACTTTTACAGATTCTTTCTCTTTTTCATCTGCTTTGAAAAACTCAAACGATGTAAAGCCCAACATCCCTGAAACGAGATTAGTCGGGAACATCTGAATTTTTGCATTGAAGTCTAGAACATTGCTGTTGTAGAACTGTCTTGAATACGCAACCTTGTCTTCTGTGTCTTCGAGCTGTCTCTGAAGATCTTGGAAGTTGGTATTTGCTTTGAGATCTGGATAGGCTTCTGCGACGGCAAAGAGTGATTTGAGTGCCTCAGTGAGCATATTATTTGCCCCTGCTTTCTCTTGCATCGAGCCTGCGCCCATGAGTGCTGAGCGTGCCTTGGTCACATTTTCAAACACGGTCTTTTCATGCTTTGCGTACCCTTTGACGGTCTCAACAATGTTGGGAATCAAGTCAGCACGGCGCTTGAGCTGCACATCAATCCCAGAAAGTGCCTCTTGGATACGTGTCCGAAGTACAACTAGACTATTGTAAGTCGCAATAAAATACACAGCAAGTGCAATTATTGCGCCGATGAGTAATAATGGATTCATAGATAAAACACCTCCTTTCGCATGATACATTGTAACATGTCTGATATAATAACGTCCATGAATGAGGCACGGTCTGAGGCAAAGAACTACAAACAATTGACAATTAATCTTGTCAAAGAGAACAAGATTCATGCAGCTGTTGGATCCATCCTTTTTCTCGCTCTTATCTTCTCACTTACTGCTCGCTTTGGCAGTATATTTGTAACGAAGTTCACAACAGGAATTTCGAATCTTTCTCACTCTTTCAAAAGCAGTTCTGATACTCCGCTCTTCTCTGTTAATGAGATAAAAGATTCTTTAAATGGCACTGAGATAGATTATATTTCACCAGGAATAACGAACTCAGTAAAGCCAGAAAATAATCTGGGAGTTGTCGCTGAAAATGGACAAATATCTGCAATTATGACAAAGCAGGTCACGTATAAGCAGAATAAATATGTCATAAAGCGCGGAGAAAGTCTCGCAGATGTTGCAGAACAAGTCTACGGTGATAAAAATGCTTGGGTTCGAATCGCAAATGCAAATGGAATCAAAGACCCTGACCACATCGAGGTCGGAATGGTACTCATAATCCCCCGATAAAATTTTGTATAATATTCTATCCCCTGCGGGATTAGTACACTGGTAGTATGCGTCCTTCCCAAGGATGAGAAGCGAGTTCGATTCTCGTATCCCGCTCATGACGTGGATTAATAAGCTTTATTTGTTACTGCATAGTTTTTACCATATCTTGTCACCGTACCATTTGAGCCATTGCCGTTACAGGTATGATTTTCAGCGAAATCTGTTTCAGGCACGGTAGGATTCTCAAGAGTTGCAGAAATCGAATATACTTGACCACCTTCACAAATGTATATCATGTAGCTCGGCGCAGCCAGAGGATCTTCAACTTGCGTCACCCCTATAAGGCCTTCATCATACAGTGCTTGAGTTACTGATTTGCGATAATATACGCCATCAACACGGGAAAGCCATCCGCAGCCGCATTTGGGATCAGAGTACCCCGCCCCACCATCCACGCGATACGTTCCATGCTTAAAATAATATAAATCTAGAGCAGTTTTAATATCACGCAAATCTGACTTACGCTTTGTGTCTCTGGCTGTTTTTAACACATTCGAGTAACTTCCCACTCCAACTGTCGCGAGAATGCCAATTATTGTTATAACAACAATAAGCTCGACAAGCGTAAATCCTTTTAAATTATTTGAGTAGGAGGTTTTATTGTGGAATTTGTGCATCAAAAGGTTGTTCGGAATTTATAAGCTCTTCAGGCACTTCGTACGAATTTCGAGCCCTCGTATTTGAAATAATTATCAAAATTATACTGATTACAATTATGAGTATTAATATACCACCATACCATTTGAGTTTCATATTATCATATTATCAAATAATCCTCTCAACATGCGTATAATGAAGTATGATCCATCCTTTTTCTCGCTCTTATCTTCTCACTTACTGCTCGCTTTGGCAGTATATTTGTAACGAAGTTCACAACAGGAATTTCGAATCTTTCTCACTCTTTCAAAAGCAGTTCTGATACTCCGCTCTTCTCTGTTAATGAGATAAAAGATTCTTTAAATGGCACTGAGATAGATTATATTTCACCAGGAATAACGAACTCAGTAAAGCCAGAAAATAATCTGGGAGTTGTCGCTGAAAATGGACAAATATCTGCAATTATGACAAAGCAGGTCACGTATAAGCAGAATAAATATGTCATAAAGCGCGGAGAAAGTCTCGCAGATGTTGCAGAACAAGTCTACGGTGATAAAAATGCTTGGGTTCGAATCGCAAATGCAAATGGAATCAAAGACCCTGACCACATCGAGGTCGGAATGGTACTCATAATCCCCCGATAAAATTTTGTATAATATTCTATCCCCTGCGGGATTAGTACACTGGTAGTATGCGTCCTTCCCAAGGATGAGAAGCGAGTTCGATTCTCGTATCCCGCTCCAAAATGAAATAAGCTAGAAATTACACCTCCGAGGTGATCTTCAAAATGAGAGAAAGGTTTTATCCGCGTCACCTGCGCGTAAATAGATAATTACCGCCACTACACGAATTGTTTCAATTTCTGTAGTGGTGCGATTCATCGCACAGTTTAAATGCTCGAAATTCGAAAGAATGAAAACATACCTTCTCATTAAAACTTGGTTATAATAAATCATGCTCCATAGATTTGCAGTGCATGAGTTTGCACGAAAGCGCAACACAAAAGGACCAATAATTGGTCTTATCGCAGTTCTTGCGACTGCCATAGCAGGCTATACTGTGTATGCTTCTCCTCTTACGTCATATGGAGTATTCCAATCACAGTCAATAGATCCGATTCCTGAGAAAATATTTTCTGCACCTCTTGAGAACCGTGTCAAAAATACCCGGAAGGAAGTCGTCGGATTTCTCCCGTACTGGAGCGTGCACAACGGTGCCTCAGTATATCCAGAGTATATGGATCAGATCATCTACTTTGGACTGACCATGAATAAAGATGGATATATCGTAAAAACTGATGAAGACAATAATGTCACGACAGAGTGGTCAGCTATGAACTCCGAACGATTCAAAGATATACGAAGCCAAGCAGCAAAAACCGACACAAAAATCCTTTTTGCAGTTAAAAACTTTAGTAATGATGAGATTGATCAGCTGATAAGCAATAAGGTGAGTACACGGCGTGCGATTGATGCGATAAAAAAGATTCTAAAAACGTATGATTTTGATGGTGTTAATATTGATTTTGAGTATGTGACGCGCACAGACTTTCCCACATCTCGCTTTTACAATGATTTCTTGAGTATTCTTGTCGAAGAGCTTCGTGCAGAGAAAGAGAATGTGATCGTGTCTCTTGATGTCAATGCGACAGCAATTTATGCAGATAATGCTTATGATATGGTGAAAATCGGAGAGCTTGTGGATCAAATTATTATCATGGGATATGATTATCACAGACCAGTTTCGCGCAAAGCTGGACCTGTCGCTCCTGTATCAATGTCTGACGACTCGCCGAGCATCAGTAAATCCCTTGATTCACTCAAAGGTCGTGTGCCTTCGGAAAAGATAATACTCGGCGTGCCGCTCTATGGATATGAATGGCAAACGAGATCAACTGCCTATCAAAGCGCCACAATCTCTGGAACAGGTGCAGTCGCCACCTACAAGCGTGTGAGAGAACTCATAGAACATCGAGACGACGTGTCTATTCAGTACGATGACTTGAGTCAATCTCCATGGCTCACTTACTCTCAGAACGGTCTCATCAAACAGATTTATTATGAAGATGAAAAATCTTTGAATGCTAAAATTACTGTAGTTCAAAAACGAGAATTGGGAGGAATGGCGCTCTGGGCACTCGGATATGAAGGTGATTATATAGAGCCTTGGATCGTGATTAAAGAGGGATTACGCGACCCTTAATTCATGGTATAATCGAACTGTTTGAAAAGCCAATGTAGCTCAGTTGGTAGAGCAATGCTTTCGTAAAGCAGAGGTCGGGGGTCCGACTCCCCCCATTGGCTCATGACACGTCTTAACTATAGATCCAGAAGGCAGAATAGCCGAAAATTACTCGGTCTTTTCCTTTTCATCATCGTACTTGCGATTTTTATGGCAACAATAGGATTTCAGCTTTTGATTAACTCTGTCGTATTAGTCAACTCACTTTTTCACTCAAAAGACGCTCCAAACACCAAACAAGAATCCCAAGAAGAATTCTATGGCACAATTACCCTTGATGAGCCTCGTACAGCGACAAACTCTGCACGTATAGAGATGTCAGGAACGGTGCAACAATTTGATACTGTTGATATATTTTTGAATGATGAGATCGTTAAGACAGCACAGCTTGTAAATGGCCGATTTTCAGAGATCATCGGCACACTCCGATCAGGCTCAAACACCCTGTATACTCTCGCCAAGACACAAGGTGGTGTGCATTCTAAAAAGAGTGAGATATACTCAATTTCGTACCTAGATGATCCACTAGAAATCACCGTTACGACTCCAACGGATGATATGAAAACTTCAACCCAAGATATCTCGATCAAAGGTTCGGTCAGTGTAGTGGGCAGTCTTAAAGTCAATAATCAACCAATTATTGTATCTTCTGATGGATCATTTGATACAACGTACCATCTCAAGGATGGTGAAAATATTCTTGTGTTTTACGGGGAGGACGTTGCTGGCAACGTACAAGAAGTCGTAGTTGAAGTAATATATCAAAAAGAAGACTAGCGCCGAACATGCAAGCTCCCTATATACCCCAAAAGAACAAGGATCATTGGGTGCAGCAGAACATTGTCAAACAGTGACAGGATACTCAAAAAGACGATCGAATACATCATAAATGAAGACGTGCGAGCAACTACGATCAAAAAATATATCCACAAAGCAAATCCAATGATACCTCCCGTGACAAGAATAATCAGGAAACTTGAGTGAAATGAGGCACTTCCATGAGAGGGATTAAATGAGCCAGTATACATCTGCGTTTCGTAAGGGTCTTTTTCTGGTCGGATGTGGTTGTATCCAATTCCTGTTACTGGGTTTTTTTGAAAAATAATAAGTGCTTTTTCATAATCATAGACACGAGAAGAAATAGACGTTGTGCGCAGGAGATTGATTCCTTCACTCTCACCCTTCGGGATGAGAAAAACGCCAAGAATTAGAATTATAGCACCCATGAAAAAGACTTTTACGTTCCGGTTACGGACAATAAATACCGTTGCAATACCGATTACACCCACAAAGCCACCACGAGAATACGTTAAAAATGACAGAACAAGGAGCGGAATAATCAGAAAAAAATACTTCCGATTTTTTTCCTCGAACATCTTGAATACAAAATGAATTGCTAGAAGGACAAAGACCGCAACAGTGATCGGCGGGTCAAAAAAGAGCCCAACCACGCGATAAAGGTGTGGATCCCATCCTTGATATGCGAGGTTTCCAAGATTTGGATAAAGAAAATACTGTACAAAAGATGAGAAGATGATCCAGATTGTAATTCCGATGAGTATTCGCGTACTGTGCTTCGTTGCTTGTTTCTCCTTCTGAAGGAATATATAGAGAAATACAACATACATGCTGAGGCGAATGAAGTACAGAAGGGCAATACCATTCTCTTGTATATGATATGAAAAGAAAGAAAACGTCAGAGACACGAGCATGAATCCAAGAAAAAACAGCATTGGCTTAAAGAGGACAGATGCACGTATGTTTTGCCGTCTGCCATACAAGAGAGTAATCGTCAAAACAGCAATGAGTGGTTCAAAAAGATAGAAGTAAATAGGATAACCTGGAACAGAAATACGAACAAGCTGACCACATGAGACGAGAATCAGGGAAATACCAAGTAGGAGTGAACTCATACGTTCTTTCATTGAACTTTAGTATTTGTAATCATCTTTGCCCGCACAAGAAATGAATGAAAACTCATCATGAATGAGTAAATGAAGCCAGGCATACCATCCCGATACCCCGATTTGATGAGGTATGTATAGATAAACTTTACTGAAGGAAGCGTGAGAAGTTGAAGTACTGAAGTGCTTTTTCCTTCTTTCAATAGTTCGGCAGCACGAACCGAACTATACTTATTTACTGTTGATACAAACTCACTGATACGTTGATGAGGATAATGATCAATAAATCCATTGAGAGCTCCAACGGGCTTTTCTGTGTAAAACAACTCATGAATCATTCCGTTCCACAGACCACTTCCCTTTTTCAAAAGTCGTATGATGCCACGTTCATACACGGTCGCAACCTCTCCATGTGTGAGAGCTTTTCCAAGAAAGTGGTCACGACGACGAAGATAGTACGAATGAAAAGTCGGTGCTTCAAGTTCATGCTTTATCTCAACGCGCAACGTATCGCTTATGACTTCATCCGCATCAAGAAATAAAACCCATTCATGCATTGCATGTTTCATGCCAAGGTCCCGGAGTTCAGAAAAGTCTGATCGAATGTCTGAATGAACAACACGCGCTCCATATTTTTTTGAAATACGTGCTGTCCTATCTTCTGAAGCGTTATCTATGACAAGAACTTCATCACAAAATAAGACAGATTGAATCGCACGGGAGATTGTTTGGGCTTCGTTTTTAGCAATGATGACAGCACTCAGCATGATCTATTATATCTCAATCTTACTGGTATCGAGGGTGTCAATAAAGTACCAGAGTCCATGAAGAATGGCATAGAGAACAGTACTTGCAGTAACGGTAATCATAAGCCAGATGAAGGCGCGTTGCCCAGAAGTTTTTGTCATGCGAAGCCTATCATCATACTCAACTGCAGCAAAAAAGACTGCATGGTATAGATCAATAGCAAAACGTTTTAAAAACTCAAATACTGTCCACATGTGCACGCACCTGGACTTGAACCAGGGACCTCTCAAACCCACCTGCCTCGCACCTAATGTGAGCCTGGGTGGACTTGAACCACCGACCTCTCGAATGTGAATCGAACGCTCTAGCCAACTGAGCTACAGGCTCATCGTGCGGACAGGTGTGAATCGAACGCTCTAACCTCAGCCAAAGACTGATCGTCCTTTGGACGAAACTTAAGCTATGCGTGCTTTTAAAAACTAGATAACCGTGTGTCAATTATACACGCAGATGACTTGTATTTACACCCTCACTTCTCTACAATAAACCATATGACTTTTCTAAAAGGACTGATTATGTTTCTCATGGAAATAATGGAAACAATTGTTTTTGTGGGCTCAATCTTCATCGTCATTTACCTTTTCATCCTCCAACCAAACCAGATCAAAGGAGCCTCAATGGAACCCACGTTTTACAACGGGAACTATATTTTTACCAGCAAAGTTTCCTACAAAGTGAGGAGACCAGTGAGAGGTGATGTCGTCGTGTTCCATTCTCCAAAAAACCCGGATATAGAATATATTAAGCGTGTCATTGGACTCCCTGGCGATTCTGTTCTCATACAAAATACTGAGGTATATGTGAATGGCACAAGAATCAATGAGCCGTACATCTCTGCTGCAACAATGCTTATTCAGGGAAATTTTGTGCAAGATGGAGTTCCTATTGAAGTCCCTGAAAAGTCATACTTTGTGATGGGCGACAACCGTCCCCGATCTTCAGACTCACGCGAGTTTGGTCCAATTTCAGCCGCAAGTATTGTCGGGCAGGTATTTTACCGATACTTTCCTGTCAATGTAATGGGTCCAGTTTCCAATCCTTTTGCTACTCAAGGATCTTGAGCCTACTCCCTTTCTCTTCTTCAGTGAGCTTAATCTGAAGTCGTTCACGTACGAGATTGAGAAATGCTGTAGTGTTTGTGACGCTTCCTCTTACTTCAAGGACTATTTTTGTCCGTACACGTGTCTGGAGAACAGTCACCTTCGCTCCAAGCTCTTCACTCAACTCTGTTTGTATGCGTGTCAATGCCTCAGTGTCAATATCTGCTCCATCATCTGTGACGTCATATCTAAGCGTGCGTACAGCTGCATCGGTTTGTGCTACTGTAAGGCTTTTTTTAAGGACTTCTTGGTAAAGTTCTATTATTGATGCCTCATCATCAAGGCGAGAGAGAAGCATGAGATGGGTGGCACTAATAAGATGTCCGTAGTATCCATCCACAACTATCTGAGGGATCTTTTGAAGGCGAAGTAAGTGAGATACATATGAAGGATGTTTGTTGATGGTTTGAGCAATTTCTTTGACCTGAATTTCAAAATCTTTACGAAGTTCGAGAACAAGTGCTGCTTTTCGGAGAATATCAGCTTCATTAGTAAGTTTTTCAAAGAGTGAACGAGTCGTTGTATCCATCTATAGAATAATCAGACAACCTTCACAAATTTCCTACCTTCTCGTACATAAAACTCAACAGTTCCTTCACAAAGTGCTACAAGTGTAAAGTCTCGAGAAAGGAGGACACCATCTCCTGCATGGACTTCAGATCCACGTTGACGGATGATAATGTTGCCTGCGTTTACTGCTTGACCTCCATAAATTTTGACGCCAAGTCGTTTTGAGATTGAATCTCTATTTCCTTTGACTGCTCGCTGTGCTTTTGTATGTGCCATATGTGCTGTGAAACTTCAATTAGATCTGTGTAACCCTAATCTTTGTCAGCTGTGGTCGGAATCCGACAACACGGCGTGATCGAACTTTTGATTTAAAGCGTGCAACACGAAGTTTATCACCTTGAAAGTTCTCAAGAACGGTGACTGATGCATCTTCTATGAGTTCAGGAGCTCCAAGTTCAACTGCTTGCTTTTCAGAGTCAAACGTCATAAGAACAGGTACAGAAAGTGCTTCATCAATCTTCTTGTTCAGATTGTCGACAATGATCTCGTCATTCTTTTGAACAAGGTACTGTTTCCCACCCACCTCAATTACTGCATGAGTTTTCATTTCATTATTATACTTGATAATATAAGAAGTGCAAGAGGTTGAAAAAGTACTATTACCTTCCTGGACTCCGAGGAATAAGTGCAAGTCCGATCATAAAAGTAATGAGAGATGAGCCTCCGTATGAGATAAACGGCAGTGTTATTCCCGCGACAGGCATGAGTCCTACATTCATACCAATATTAATAGCCGTCTGAGAGATGATAATTACTGAAATCCCGACGAGGTAATAAAATGCGTACTGCTCATCATAGTCACGCTTTCCCATATGGCTGAACATTGCAGCAAGGAGATTATAAAAAAACCAGATATACAAGAGAATGACAACAAATCCACCCATAAATCCGAACTGTTCAACAAGAGAAGAGTACGCAAAATCAGTATGATACTCTGGCAGGAATGAGAGCTGCGACTGCTTTCCAAGCCCGAGACCTTTGCCAAAAACCTTCCCAGAGCCGATAGCAATATTTGCCTGCGCCATGTTGTATGATGTCCCTGCTGAGTCAAACTCGGGGTTTATGAAGCTTTTAATACGATTTTGCTGATAATCATGCATGCCAAACCACGCAAGGGGAAGTAGTAAAAGAATAATTGAAAAGAATATAACAATCTGCTTTTTGGGAATTGGTGAGAGGAAAGCAAGAACAAGAAATATAGAAAAAACGACAAGCGAGCTCCCCAGATCAGGCTGTCTAAGAATAAGAACCATCGGAATAATGGTAAAAATGAGACCCTTTATAAAGAGTTGGCTTACTTCAATCGGCGTCCGCACTCGTGAAAAGAGATTTGCGAGAAATACGATAAAGAATACTTTGAAAATCTCAGATGTCTGTAGGGGGAAAATGATAAGATCAATCCATCTCTGTGAGCCTTTGACCTCGAGTCCAAAAAAGAGCGTAACTGCAAGAAGGATTATGAAAAACCAGTAGAAAAAAGTCCCGTTTGCGCGGAAGAAATGCATCTGCATTCGTAAGGTGCGAGTAAAAAAAAAGATTGCCACACCAATACTTACATGCATAAGTGAGGTTGTGACCAAGTCTTGTCGTATCCCCACAAGATTGACTAAACCAAAAAGATATATGAGAAGTAATGGAATGAAAGAAATAAGTGACATAAGGTGTTATGAGATATGTCCGACCGAAAGCTCTTCTCCAAACTCTATGCTCTGAGCTTGAACAACTGAAGCAATATACTTTTTATCATCCTTAAACATCAATGGAAGTACAACTGCAATTTTTTCTGATGCATCAATCCCCAATTTTTTTCGTTTCTGCTGAATCGTTCGGATAAGATCACGAACTGCTCCTTCATGCTTGAGCTCATCTGTGAGTTCTGTGTCGTACTTCAACGTTATTGAGTCAGCTAATTCATACGATAGGATGACCTTCTTTACATTCAACTCTGCTGCTATGAGCGCATCGTACTGATCGGCATGTTCTTTATGAGCAAAAGAATTCGCCGATGGCGAGACCACAGTCACACTGGCAAGTGGTTGTCTTACCTTGAGCTGAAGTTCTTTTCGCACCCGATGTCCCTGCTCCACAATCTCGCGGACAACGCGCATATCCGAAATAAGCTTTTCATCTGGATTGAGAGTAGTAAGCTCTGGCCATGTCTCAAGGTGTACTGATTCTTTCCCGGTAATTTCTGTATATATCTCTTCGGTCAGGAAGGGAAGTACAGGAGAAAGAGCGATCGAAAGATTGATAAAAATATACTGCATCACCTCATAAAAAGCCTGTTTGTCGCCCATGTCTTGCGCAGCTGGTCCGACACGATCGCGCGAACGTCTCACATACCAAGTCGAAAGATCTTGAATAAACTCCTCAACAGCGGATGTCATTGACTTTGCATCATACGCGATCAAGGAAGTCTTTGTAATCTCAGTAGTTCTCACAAATCGTGCAAGAATCCACTGATCAAGGACCGAAGAAAAATCTTCTTGTTTCAGCTGTTTTTCTTCATACTTAACCTTGTCAATCTCTGCGTTCTGTCGGTAAAACTTGTAAATATTCCACGTCAACAGATAAAACTGGCGCCTTACTTCGTCTGCTTTGCCAGGTCCAAAAAGGAGATTGTCTGCGGGGTTTTGACGAGCATACATCCATCTCATCACGTCAACGCCAATCTCATCTGCTCCTTGATTGAACTCTATCGAATTTCCCCAGCTCTTGTGCATGGGTCTGCCGTCTTCTCCCACAAGTGTGGCATATCCCAAGACACGCTTGAATGGATTCACATCTTCAAGCACCGTTGACATTGCAATCATGGCATAAAACCAGTTTTTAAACTGTCCAGGAAAAGACTCGGTAATGAAGTCAATAGGGAACCACTTTTTCCACTCTTCTCTATTTTTTGTATAGAGCGGCTCTCCTTGATTGTTGTCCATTATCGTTGAGAACGGGACAATTCCTGCGTCAAGCCACGGGTTTCCGACATCTTTTATCCGCTTGATCATGTTTTTACATTTAGAGCATTCGATCACGATCTCATCAATATACGGCTTATGTGGAGATTTTCCTTCGAACTGTTTCCACCCTTGGAACGCTCTCTTTTTCAACTCTTCTTTTGATCCCAAAACTTCGATATTTCCACATGGACACTCATAAATCGGAAGTGCAAGACCCCAGTATCTATTCTTTTTTGAGATCAGCCAGTCATGCATGTTCTCAAGCCAGTCAAGCTCTCGCGAAAGTCCAAACTCAGGCATCCATGTTATTTTTTTTGTAACTTCAATCATTCGCTGACGAAGGGTCCGTTTGTCATCAGGCGAAGGTACATCCATCGCGATATACCACTCATCCGCAACTTTCCATACGAGTTCTGCCTTGCAACGCCAACATCCTGGATAGCGATGCTTGTACTTCTCAATTTTGAATATCAAATTCTCACCCTTCTTATTTCTCTCTTTGAGGTTTCCAAGAATAATCCATGGGTCATTTTTTGCGTTTTGTCCCGCTAAAAATCCCATGTGTGGCAAGTAATCTGCGTTGTCTGCTATGACCGGGATCATTGGGAGTCCGAGCTTTTTGCCCAGCTTAAAGTCTTCGACTCCCGCACTCACAGCCGTATGAACAAGTCCCGTTCCTTCGGTTGTTGTGATGGGCATAATCAAGGAGTCGGTTGCAATAACAGAATGAAAAGTGTCCGGATTTTCTTCTGCAGTCTTTTTTACTATATCTAGATCGTCAAAAAGTCCTTGGTACTTTCGACCAACGAGCTCTGAACCTTTCACTGTTTTTACAATGCTCGACTCATCCCCAAACAGTTTTTTTACCAGTTCGCGTGCAACCCAGAACTCGTCACCTGTCTCACCTTTGACGAGTGAGTAATCGAGTTTTTTGTCAACCGCGACTGCAATGTTTGCAGGAATTGTCCAGGGAGTTGTCGTCCAGACAACCAGATACTCACGCTTAGCGTCTGTGAGTTTGAACTCCATATAGATTGAGTCATGAGTCACGTCTTTATAATCTTCTGTAAGCATCTCATGCTGAGATATTGCCGTTTCGCAACGAGGACACCACGGGACCGATTCGTGACCTTTGTATATCCAACCATTCTCATGACATGTCTTGAGAAAATGCCAAATCATATAATTATTTGCGTCACTCATCGTAAAGTAAGAGTTGTCCCAGTCCATAAAGTATCCAAGACGTTTTGATTGATCAGTCTGGATATCTGCATATTTGTGGACGCGATCTTTGCAGAGTTGAACAAAATGTGCGATTGATGCACTCCTATCTCCTGGTATAAGATTTTCAATATCCCGCTTTGACTTGAGTTTTAGCTCTTTCTCAACCTCAACCTCAACCCACAGACCCTGACAGTCAAAGCCATTGATAAAACGCTGTTTGTGACCTGTGAGATTGTGAAACTTCTGCCAAAGATCCTTGTATGTACGTCCCCATGCATGATGGACGCCCATAGGATTGTTTGCTGTGATAGGACCATCTTGATAAGAGAACCGCTTTTCACATAAATCGTTTTTATGAAGGTATTTATCGACAATACCAGTTTTGTACCAATGTGCAAGCCACTTGTGCTCCATTGCGATAAAAAATTGTGTAAAAGTATCTTTAATAGGTTGCTGTACCATAGTGGTAAAGTCAATTGTAACATGTCTTTTTGTGGAATTCAGACGTATCGAAGTAGTTATCCCACCAAAATGATAATGTCATAGTTAACAGAATGAAAATGTCACCCCCTCATAAGGAATCAACGTATTATTAAGGTTTGGCTTTAATAATTACACACATCCCAAATATGAAGGAGAGAATTATGACAACAATTGAAAGACTATATTTTACACCTCGGGGGTGAACATCCACCGAGGTGTAAGTAGTTGTTTCGTTGCCCAGATACGAAATTGCGTACCTTGCTCAGAATTAATCTGTCTTTCTTCTTTTTCATATTTTAATTACTTTTTTCTTCATAACACCGACAAATCAACCCATTCGATAAACTCAGGGTCGATACTGAGCGGCGTCGAATGTATCAAAATGTTTCATTTTTAGCCACTGTTACTTATTCTAATTTCTTTTGTTTTCTTTGGGGAAGATAGTTTGTGGGCGTTACGACTTTTCGTCCTGTTTCCTGCTCAAGTTTGGTTCTCGCATCTCCGGCAATTTTACCTCCTCTTTTGGAGACATTTTTATTTTTATCAAAGCCTTGAGGGTGTTCTGTTTTGGTAATTTCTGTCGTAGCGGCCTCACCAAGCTAGGAGAATCAAAGTTCCAAATCGTTCATATGATCCCGTAAATTTTCACGCTTTAAACCTTTGAGTTTCTTGTATTCAGACGGAGTTATACCAAAACTCGCTTTTGATATTTCTGCAGTTAGGATTTCGTACTCTTTTGCTTGTTGAACACCATGTTTTTGCCACTCATCGGTGAGTTCCTCACGAATAGCAATACTGCGCATTCTTCTCTCAATCCACTCATCAGGGTATCCTTTTGCTTTGTACAAAGCTCTGGTTCGTTTGGTTGCTAATTCCGGATCCTCTATTTCCTGCACTCGTTCATAACCAACTTTTGCTAGCCAGCGCTTGAATGGTTCTGCTTTGGGAGATGGGATGGATTGAATGAGCCTAAAAATACCCTCTGTATTCCAGTAATATGCCTTTTGTTTACCACCTGAAGTTTCAACTTCGAGAGTAAGGGGGGTACAATTTGTACCACCCCTTTATGAGCCGTTTTGCGAGTCAATTTCGCTAGTTCATCGTCTCTTAATTTCAACCTTTTGAAATACTGCGCCGGATCAGCTGAATCCGTCAGCGCCTCAATAACATCATTGACGACAAACCACCATTCGTTTTTGTAGATTGTTTTACGGATTTTCTTGTTTCGAAAGATTGCTATTTTTGTATTTTCTAGTTTATTTATCTCATTCATAAGTATTTTTTCTACCTCACCATAATTTTAACAGAATTGAACCCCTGTCCGCCTTTGGCAAGGCGACAAACCTGCCTGTCGGCAGGAAGGTCAAAGTGTTTCATTTTTTTCAGCTATTTTCCCTAGATGTCAACATATTCCACCGCCCAGTGGAAATCAGATATTAGTTTCGTTTGCGATTCAGGTTGTGGATTTGGAAATTAAACACTCAATCCATTGTTTGAAATGCGGACAGTCATCCATTAGTTGTATAACACCTATTCTTGTCGAGATTAATGTTCCGTGCAGTGGTTTATTGTAGTTTGGAAATAGTCTTTGAATTCTTTTGCTCGGATGAGTTTCAACCCCTTCGTTAATTTCCTCTGGGGAAGTAACACTATTGCGTATTTTTTCCAGTTCAGACCTGCTTCTGCCAGATGTGTCCATGGTATCCGATATTGCAGTTGGTGCTGAAAAAAGAATCCCTTCAAACTCGTGCAATTGGAGGTATGGGATAAACTTTTGATTATTTACCTCAGCGACGAATGCGTCTTCTGCGGCCTTGACTTTTTGATAGCACGTTCCTGTACGGGTAAATGTTGGAAAATCTTTTGGCAAACCATAATAATCAATCATCGTCGTCACTACTATGGCGCTAGAATCGCCTAGAAGCTTTTCTAGATCCTCTTTAATTTTACGGTATGAATTTATGCCCCCTTTAAAGTTTGGTCCACTTTTGATCTCCTTGGTCTCAATTATTACTGGAACTAACCATATTTTTCGTTGAAGAAAATAGTCTAAGAGTACATTTTTTATGAATTGCTCTTCAGTCTGACCTTCGACGAGAACAAGTATTTTTTGCATAGTTATTACCTTAGGGACGACCGCCTATAACATTTTTTTCCCACATGTCTCCGAGGCCATAATCTACTAGCCAGTTCTCCAGTTCTTCTTTTTTCAAACGTCTAAATTGTGATTGTTCATTGTCTCTTTCAACAACAATAATTGAATCAGGATCCAGCTGGTTTATTAAAGAAACAGACTGAGAAGAGATAATTAATTGAGTCTTTTTAGAGGTGCTCTTAAACATATTAGCTACAAGTTGAATAGCAGCCGGATGAAGACCAAGTTCGGGCTCATCTAATAGAATAGTTTTGGGCAACTTTTCCTCTGGTTGGAGCAACAGTGTCGTTAAGGCAATAAATCTTAAAGTTCCATCTGATAATGAGGAGGCGTTAAAGTAGTTATCCGAACCTTTATGCTGCCACTCTAGTTGAATTGAGTCTGATTTCAATTCTGAAGGCCTCAAGTTAAATGACTGGAAAAATGGCGCAATTAATTTAATCGTATCAGTAATATTTGCAAAATCCTTAGGAAATTTTTGTTCCAATAAATATAAGTAGGCAGACAGATTTGAAGCATCTGGCTTTAAACGAACATTGTCCTCAATTGGACACATTTTTTTCATAAGAGAAGTGTCACTGGAGTCATGAAAGTGATAAAGCTTCCAGCTTTTTATACTTTGACTAACGCTGGATTCAATGTTTCCTTGACTAGGATTTAAACCAGTCTCGTTTCGATTTTCTGACAATAAATTGATAACAAAGGGCGTGAAATATTGGTATCCTTTTCCAGAGCAGCCCTCTTCTTCAAAATAAAGAAGGTCATCTGTAGTAGAAGCCAGCTTAAACCAATAGCTATTTGCTTGAAACTCAACCCTTATTTCCAAAAGGCTAGTTTTTTTGGAACCAAAATGTAGGATTGTATTTGCACCGCCGGATTTTTTTATCAATGACTGAAATCGGCTTTCTACGATCTCGTTAAGCATTTTAAATAGGTTGACAAAGTTCGACTTTCCTGCACCATTCGCACCTATCATGACGTTTAAATCGCCTAACTCAAAATTATCAAGTTCTTTGATCGATTTAAACCCTTTGATTGATATAGAAGTTACTTTATTTTCAAATGCCATAATTATATATTAGCAGAATTTAGTTTTTTACCCTCCACAATTTTAATTTCCCCCTGCGTGAGACCGTAGAGTTTATAAACTAACTGGTCAATGTCAATTATTGATCTAGTAGGTGTGTACATATTTCATTTGTATTTAACTATGAAAACAATTGTAAAACATAACTTGGCTTTCAGATATAAGTTGGGTAAATTTGAGTTAAATTTTACGTAGATTATGAATTCATTTCTTCCTCAAGAAAGCAGGAATATCAAACTCTTCGTCGTGAGTTGAAGTTGATCTTCGAACTGGTTCTGGGGCAGGTTCGTCTTGATCATCTGGTGGATACAGAGACTCGGTCTTCGTACCGTTACTTTCGTCTTCTTCATTCTCAATTGATCTCGATCGCACATCGTCTTGTGGTTTCTGAAACTTGAAAAGCTTCATCGTACTTTCGTCAAAGCGTGTAGCAATGACAGTGATTTTAATCTGATCAGTCAAGCTCTCGTCAATTGCGGCTCCAAAGATGATGTTTGCATCAGGATCTGCTGCTTTTGTGATCATAGTTGCTGCCTCGTCAATCTCACTCATTGAGAGGTCTCGCCCACCGACAATATTGAGAAGAATCCCTTTTGCGCCATCAATTGACGCATCAAGAAGCGGTGATGAAATTGCTTGGCGGATCGCGCTCACCGCACGCTTGTCTCCACTCCCCATCCCCATACCCATGATGGCGTTTCCCGCATCTTTCATGATTGAGCGAACATCAGCAAAGTCAACATTGATCAGTCCGGGAAGTGTGATAAGTTCGGCAATCCCTTTGACTCCTTGATGAAGGACGGAGTCGATTTTTTGAAATGCATCGATAATAGAAGTTTTCTTGTCAATAACTTGGAGGACTCGCTGATTTGGGATGACGATAAGCGTGTCAACATTGGCCTTCAAAAGATCAATTCCTTCTGATGCCTGATTCTTGCGAGGAGCACCTTCAAAATCAAATGGCTTGGTGACAACCGCTACGGTGAGTGCTCCTGACTCGCGAGCAACCTCGGCGACGATCGGTGAGGCCCCCGTGCCTGTTCCTCCGCCTTCTCCACAAGTAATAAAGATCATGTCTGCAGTACCGAGTTCGTCTTTGAGTTTTTCTCGTGACTCTTCGGCTGCTTCACGGCCGACTTCAGGATTTCCTCCTGATCCAAGACCTTTTGTTACCTGGTCACCAATCTGTATTTTGATTTCTGCTTTGTTGTGAAGGAGTGCTTGGGCATCAGTATTTATGACGACGAATTCGACACCTTCGATACCACCTTCTTTTATCATGGAAGAAATAGCATTTCCACCACCACCACCCACTCCGACTACTTTGATCCGTGCTGCTTGTCCTGCTTTGGGTTTAATTAACATAAGTGACTACGGCATAAACTGTTTGACCAGCTTTTTTGCTTTTCCCATTATATCACCCATCGTGAAGTTTTTCAGAATTGAATTGAAGTCTTTGAAGGAGCCTGCGTCTTCATACAGTTGTGAGTTCCCATAATACACAAGTCCGAGAGTTGCTGAGTACATAGGATTCATCACTTCATCCACAAGTCCTGTTGCTTTTTCAGGGACTCCAACGCGGATAGGAAGGCGTGCGACACGCTTCCCCATCTCAACCATCCCGACAGTCATTGATCCCCCACCCGTGATGACAATTCCTGAAGGAATATTTTTCTCATACCCACTTTGTGCGATCTCTTCTGCAATAAACGAGTAGATCTCCTCAATACGTGGTCCTATGATCCCTTCGATAATCTCCTTGGGAGAGACGTCAGGAAGTTTTTCTTGAATTCCTAGTTTTTGTGATGTCAGAATATTTTTTTCTTTACTCTTGATTGCTTCCTGGATCCGTACTGCGTGTGTACTAAGATACACTTTTACTTTTTCTGCAGACTCAAGCGATATGCGGAGACCAACGGCAATATCATTGCTGATGTGACGCGCGCCGATCGGGATTGAAGATGAGTACGAAAGGGCTCCTTCGACAAAAATACTCATGTCAATCTTGCCTCCGCCGATATCTGCAACTGCAACACCCAAGTCTTTCTCAGTCTCTGTCAGCACGGACTGTGCTGCTGCAACTCCTGCAAAAATATACCCTGAATTCTTGACGCCAAGATCACCAAGTACTTTTTCTATATTTCGAAGATTGGGCGCTGATGCGGTGATGATATGAGTATCAACTTCAAGACGTACTCCACTCATCCCGACAGGATTGTTGATACCATTTTGACCGTCCACACTGTAATCTCGTGGAGTAACTTCGATGATCTGTCGTGTGTTTGAAAGCGAGATTGCTCGTGCAGCTTCAATGACGCGCTTCACGTCATCATCCACAACTTCAACCAGTGGATTTGAGATTGCAACAATGCCATGTGAGTTTATTGATTCAATGTGCGGTCCGCCGACAGTGACAAATGCTTCTTTAATACGGTGCCCTGCCATGCGTTCTGCTTTCTCAATACTTGCCTCAATTGAGGTTGTCGCCTTATCAATATCGACAATCATCCCCTTTTTTACACCGCGAGAAGGAGTGGCATTAAATCCAATAATACGTATTTCTTCAGTCTCTTGTGAGTACAAGCCAACAATAGTTGCGACTTTTGTACTACCAATATCAATTCCGCAGATTAAAGTTTCAGACATAAGTTATTTGTGTTATATGCGAATGATCGGCTTATCAAACCGAAAATCGAGTTCTTTGAACGTCAAACCCTCAAGACTCACCTGTTTGAACGCTTGCTCAAACTGATACTGCTGAAGTGAGCGATCTTTTTCTGACGAAAAAAGAAACGTTCCCTCATCTGTATATAATCCTAGCATATAAAAACCGCTAATATCAATGTTATTTACCTTGATCCGTGCATTTTGTACGATATCTAAAAAGTATAAACTATCTTCGACCTCTTTGTACCCGATTTCGCTTCCCTTCTGAAATGCATTGTAAGGCAGATTTTGGTAAAAAACAATGAATGGATAAGGTTTAATAGGAAGATCTCGTTGTTTCTCAAGCACTACACCTTCTCTGCTCAAAAGAAGATATCCATCTGGAAGCTGCAGATACGCAACAGGAACAAGTCGTGAGATCGTCACAATAATGCGACCAGGGATTTCTTTTTGCACTACAGTGACATGATACGAAGAGTTCGCATCTTGTAAGTATTTGCGGATCTCTGTTTCAGATGACTCCCACATATGGGTACCGATATACTGATCCTTCCCTTCGAATGGAACGCTTTCCACCATCCCACGTACAACCACCTCTTGAATCCTGAATGCATGGTCAAGGCGAAACGCAAGAGCGAGTGAAATCAGGAATGTTGCGAGAAAGAGAACGCTATTTTTTATCCAGCTGCCCCATGATCGCGTCACAAATGATCTGAGTCGCTTCAGCACGGTACCGTCTGGCAATTGTTTGGTATGCATGGCGATAATGGTCGAGGTTGCTCATAACATTCGTAATCGACATCATAAGCTTCTCAACCGGTTCATCTTGATTATAGATGACAGCAGCACCCGCATGCTTCAGTATTTCTGCATGCTTCCGTTGCTCATCAAACGCAGCCTCAGGTAGAGGAACTAGGATTGCAGGCTTCTGGGTTGCCACAAGCTCAAAAAAGGTGTTTGCCCCCGATCGACCAATCACAAGATCGGCTCGTTTCATAACCTGCCCGATCTCATCATCTCCAATATGTGTTTTGACAATGTAGCGTGATCTCAACCTTGCAGGCAAAGAATCTCGCAGTTCACAAAGCCGTTCATAATCTCCAAACTCAGAGACGTTTCCTGTTTGGTGGATAATGCAGTATGACTTTATAAGCTCTGGCACGAGCTTCTCTATGGCGCAGTTTACGGCATGTGACCCCAACGATCCACCGGTCACATATAAACACGGTATATCCTTTGGAATATACAGTAAGCTTCCCGCTTGTGAGAGACTTTTCCGAATCGGGTTTCCAGAGATTGTGATATTTTTTGAGGAAATATACCTCGAAGCTTCAGGAAACGCGATAAAAACCTTTTGAGCCAACTGAGCAATACGTCGATTGGCACGTCCAGGATGGATTGTCTGCTCGTGAGTCATGATGGGGGTACGAAGCAAAAATGCCGCATATGAGACAGGAAGGGCTACGTATCCTCCAAAAGACATCACAAGGTCAGGTTTTTCTGATTGAATAATCTTGAAGGATTCATAGAACCCACGAAACATGGCAAAGGTATTGCGTATTAAAGAAACTGAAATAGAATTGACGGTACGTCCCGTATGAAGGTGATGAAATCGTACTCCTCGCTTACAAATCTCTTGGTACTCAAAACTTTCTGTCATTTCCGCATTGTTATACTTGCGACCAACGAACACAATTTGGGCCGCAGGAAGTAACTCAAGGAGATGGTCAATAACCGCAAGTGCAGGTGTGATATGACCTCCTGTGACAAGGATTTTTGGCGCAGATGACATGGATTATTGTACCACGATCACGGGTGTGACTGTCGTGAAATGTTTATCGCAACGCCAAGCATCATGAACGATATCAACATCGAAGATCCACCATACGAGATGAACGGGAGCGTGACGCCGGTAAGTGGCATAATGTTTACCATCCCGCCAAGATTGATAATAATCTGCAGCACAAAGTACGTGAGGATTCCACCAATGAGGAGCCTGCCAAAGCGATCAGATGTATGTTCCACTATTTGAAACAACTTATATATGAAAATGCTCAACAACAGTATAAGAAAAAAACTTCCAATAAATCCCAACTCTTCACCTATGATCGCAAAAATCGAGTCCGTGTGCGCTTCAGGAAGAAAAAGATACTTTTGACGGGACGCGCCAAACCCACGACCAAGAATTCCTCCTTCGGTAAGCGAGATGAGAATCTGATTGATATGAAATCCTACACCTAGTGGATCTGCGCTCGGATTGAGAAAAGCAGTAAGTCTCTTGAGACGATATGGTGCAGCAGCAATAAGTCCAACTAACCCGACTACAGCGACAGGCACAAGCATTGCCAGGTACTTGAGGTCTTGTCCGCCGAGAAAGTACAGTGTCACACTGAGAAGAAAGATCATAATAGCTGTCCCCAGATCCGGCTGAAGCATCACAAGGAAAAGCAAAAATCCAAGAAGCCCAATAAAAGGTAAAAACCGACTTTTTTCTTTATGTGAAAACCATGACGAAAGGTAGAGAATGAGAACAAACTTTGCGTACTCTGTTGGCTGAATCGTAATAAATCCAAGATCAATCCAGCTTCGCGCACCTCCAGCTGTCGTCCCGACACCAGGCAGAAGGACAATGAGAAGGAGAAATACTACAGAGATCAGGGCAGGGAGGGACAAGTAATACAAATGTTTGTAGTTGTACCATGAGAAAAATCCGAGAAGAACAAGACCCAGTCCGATCCACCGAAGTTGAAGCTTCAGGAAATGAAAACTGTCTCCGGTTGCATTCAGTGCGCGAATAGATGATGCTTCAAACACAAAAATCAGCCCTATGCATGAGAGGAGGAGTCCAATTCCGACAAGAAGCAATCGAAGTGAGCGACCACCTTTTGTCGGTGATTTATGATGTAGTCGCTTACTCGTGCGTTTCATAGGCAGCGACAATTTGTTGAAACTCGTTTCCTTTTTCGATAAAGTTTTTCCATAATGTGTAGCTTGGGGACGCAGTTGAAAGGAGACATGTTGTCCCCTTTTGAGAATTCTTGAAGCAAAATGCTACCGCCTCTTTCATACTCCTTGTTTCACAAATGTTCCATCCAGGATTGGTCACACGGAGAAGTTCCTCCTTAATTCGAGTACCAGAGTTTGGGAAAAGGACAATTATGTGCACTTTTTTCTCGATGAGTTTTGAAACAAGATTCTTGAAATCGTATCCTCGATCTTCTCCTCCAAGAAGAATGCTTGAGACGAGTGGAATAGCTTCAAGTGCCGCGATTGTTGACTCCGGCGTTGTGGAAATAGCATCATCATACCATGTAATTCCTTGAAATGATCCGACCCTTTCAAGTCGATGAGGAAGAGGTTGAAAAGATCTCACCGCTTCTTTTTCGACAACATGAGAAATACCAAGAAGTCGAGTTGTTGTCACGGCGGCACGAATATTGTCAATGTTATGTTTCCCTATAAGCTGAGTTTCTTCTGGAATATCCTCGGTTTCATACGGAAGTGAGCGTGCTTCAGTCTCATGTGACCAATCCTCCAACAGTGCAAATCCAGGATTATAAATATAGTAATCATGCCCCGATGCGTGAGAGATTATGTGATGTTTTGCTTCGTAATATGCCTCGATACTGCCATGATAAGGAGTATGGTCAGGGAAGAGACTGACGACGACTGAGATATGCGGAGAGTACTCAATATCGTCAAGTTGATAACTTGAAAGCTCAAGAACGCAGATTGTGGGTATGGATGGTTGATCAAGTATAAACTCGATACAGGGCCTGCCAATGTTCCCAAGGAGAGCGACAGGTTTTCCCGACTGCTTGATAATGTGTGCAATAAGCGATGCGGTCGTACTTTTCCCTTTGGTTCCTGTCACGCCGATCGTTGTGTGAATCGGGTCAAGAGCAGCAAAAAAGATATTGGTTGCAGTGGTGTGAGGAATGTGAATATCTTTTTTCGGAATACCAGGTGTTTTTATGACGAGGTCATACTCACTCTGAGTATCAAGATACTGTGCTCCATCTTTGGAATCACATATCCCGATCTGAACAGAAGGTATATATTTTTTTAGGTATTTTTCTGTGGCACGGCCCTCGACCCCATATCCTGCAATAAGGATTTTTTTATGTTCAAGATCTTTGAGATTCATATGATATCTATAAATTCTGCAGGCAGTGATGACCTGTCAACAGTAGTAACTGCTGCTTCAAGCTTATCTACATCTATTTTGTGCAAAACTTCAGAGACAAACAACTTCATCATGAGCGTATCCTCATACTCGCCATTTTCATGGATCTTTGCAAAAGAAAGCTGTACTTCTTCAGGTGTTCCAACACATTCAAAAGGTTTGATACCTTCGAGACCAAGTAGTTCACGGTACAGTGGTTCGAGTGTGGTTAACTCAAAAAGATTTGAGCCAAAGATGGAAAGCATCTGTTGTTTCGGAATGACTGCTGCAAGAAGTGCAAACACAAAAGCACATTTGGGGCATCTTCCACACCATAATGACGCCGACTTCCCTTTGAGTCTAAAATTTTGGTTACAGCTTGAAAATTGCGAAAAATACTGTGGATATGCTGAAAACATCTTGACAATTGAGTATTCGGAAAAAGGACGAAGGAGTGATATGTACTGCATACTCGGTGAGACATACTGCTTGATATAGGCACGCATCATACTCTCAAACTCAAACGATTTACTCCATTGGTGGTTGATTTCCATACCATGGAGCATGGTGCTTCCAACATTTGCACTTCGTTCATTGCTGACAATAAATCCATCATATCCGTACAACACTGAGGCAAGAATGCCAACCCATGCATATACGGCAGATATCGGGATATGGCCGTTGAACACATCATCTCGGTTATTGAGCTCAAGAAGCTGTGGATCTATGATGCGGCGTATGCGAACAGGCTTCATCTCATGAGTTTCAAGGAGAGCGTCAATTGTTGGATACCCCGTTTGCGTCTCAATGACAAACGGATCAAAGAGAATATGAGCTTTTTTCAGAAGCTCAGTCGTAAGAAGAGAATCTTTACCTCCACCAAATCCGACAAGGTATCTGTTTGAAGTATTCTCGACAAGGGATGCAGTACGCTCAGGAGTATCTGTCACAAAGGGAAATGAGACCAACCCTCTAAAATCTATCTTGTTTTGATAGAAAAACTCACCCAGTCCTTTGGTATAGACAGTGCTCCAGTACATGCTTTGGTACTGTGTCAATGTTTGAGAGTTTATAATAATCTCCTTAGGACAGTATGTTTTCCAGTAGCTTAAGCCTAAAACAATATGAAGCGCTTTGAGAACCTCATCGAGCGCTGCGCTGTTGTACGAAGATTCAGGGGAATCTGGAAGCTCGAGAATCTCTTTGAAGGTATGCTCTTCACCATCATGACGTACAATATAGGTAAATGAACACACTCGTTTGACATGATCAATGTCGTAAGATTCAAAAATGAATTGTGACATATAGATAGTATAATGAATAGAATGAGTTTATGATGAAATAGATGTAGTGGGAGTATTATTTTTATTCTCAAAATATAGTGATGCGTTATAAATGCCGCCACAACAGTATTGAGGAATGATCTGCAAGACATGGAAACCTTTGTAGTGGTGCGATTTATCGCACAGATTAATTTGCATCACCTACCTTATCACAGGCTTTATTACAGATTTTTGACAGTATGAACTCTTCTCTGTTCCTCGCAAAAAGTACTCATCGCGACCGTTATAACAAGGGAGAGAGACAACCGTCTCTGGGAGTTCTTTCCTGACAGACGGGCCATACTCTGCAATCAAATACTGCATAGTACGTTTGAAGATCGGGCCTGCACCAAGGGATCCTGCAATCTGATGCATTGCAGTATTGTCGTTATTTCCTACCCAGACACCAACGACAAATTTGTCTGTATACCCCACGGTCCACGCATCTTTATAATCATTTGTTGTCCCTGTTTTAGCTGACACGTACTGCCCCGGAATGTTGAGCGGATTATTTGCACCAAACGCTGACGTCCGAGCAGTATTGTCAGCAATGATATCACTAATAATAAACGCAACTCCTTCATTCATGACACGTATTTTTGAATGAGTAGATCTGGCAACATCCACTCCGGTATTATTTTGAATTCTCACGAACGGACTAGGCTCTACCCGATAGCCACCGCTTGCAAGTACACTATATGCTTGTGTCATATCAACAAGAGTGACCTCTCCCCCACCTAAACTAAGCGCTAACCCAAATCGAGAAGAGTCTACCCATGAATCAATCCCCATGGACTGAGCAAAAGAAACGAACTTTGATACGCCAAGTGTATTAAGAACTTTTACTGCTGGTATGTTGTATGAGTTTGCGAGCGCATATCGCAGAGGGATTCGACCATGATACCGTCGATCATAATTCACTGGTTGATATGGCTTCCCGCCAGGAATTGCAAAGATGATCGGAGAATCATCTATCGTTGTCGCAGCGGTATACCCATTCTCCAGCGCCATTGCATACAGTAAGGGCTTTAACGTTGAGCCTGGTTGTCTGAGTGCTGTTGTGACATTGTAGGCGCCATACCCATCTCTAAAGTAGTCGACAGAGCCAACCATCGCAAGTATCTCACCTGTTTTTGGATCCATCACTATCACTCCACCATTTGAGGCTTTCAGCTGCTTGAGTTTTTCAATCTCTTCGCGCAAGATCAGCTCAACCCTATCCTGTATATCAAGATCAAGTGATGTTGTAACATCATACCCCTCCTCCTCAACTTTTTTTGTTCCGTATAGATTCTCAAGTTCTGTGCGCGCATACATGACAAAATGTGGAGCTTTAATATTCGTTGTCGGTAGCAGCGTGACAAGCTCTTCTTTTACTGAATCTTCAAACTCCAACTGTGAAATATACTTTTGATCATACATCTCTCGGAGAACTTGATCTCGACGACGACGTGCCAAATCAGGATCAATAAACGGAGAGTAAATAGATGGCGCTCGTGGAAGTCCTGCAAGAAGTGCAGATTCGCCCAGTGTGAGATCCTGTGCTGATTTTCCAAAATAGACGCTGGACGCCTCCTCAATCCCATAAGCAGAGCCGCCATACGGTACTTGGTTGAGGTACATTGCGATAATCTCGTCTTTTGAGTAGAGCTGTTCTGCCCAAAGTGCGACGACAATCTCTTTGAGTTTCCGTTTGATTGTGCGTTCGGGTGTCAGGAGAGCAGTTTTGACAAGCTGCTGAGTTATTGTTGAGCCGCCTTGAAGATCACGGGTGAGGTAAGTGTCTTTAGCAGCACGTAGCATTCCACCAAAAATAGAAATCCCATTATGTGAGTAAAAATCTTTATCCTCAATAGCAATAGTTGCGTTTATGACATCACGTGGAATTGATTCTAAAGGAATTGATGTACGGTTTACATCTCGGTAAATCTCATAAAGGAGTTTGCCATTTCGATCATATAGATGTGTTGACTGAGCGAAGTTTGTTTGTCCGATACTTCGTGGTGAAGGTAATTCCTGAATAAAAAAGTATGCTTGCTGTACAAAGAGATAGAGTAAACAGAAAAGAAATCCGTACACAAAGTATCGGAAGTAACGACTTCTGATGAAAGAGTATCCTGATTTCACTGTCGCAACAACTTTGGAAAATACTCGTGGAACGAGGTTTGCACCTGAAGTCGCGAAGAAAAGCTTTCGTGCGATATCAATGGGGAACATGATAGCGTACTCAACTGACCTCCCTAGATAGAGTATGAGGCGTGCAAGAATATAGATGTAGTAGTACTGCTTTTCCATCCCGATATTTTAACAAACCTATAGGGTAAGTAAAAGTGCAGATTTATATCACTCAGATCATCAGTTCCTCACAATACGTGCTTTTACAATCAATCGTTCGTTGTACGTTCCTGGAGGGACACACGTCACAAGCGTGAGATACGATTCACTAAATTGTTGTTCAAGGACAGAGACCTCATCTGGCTTTACAATGTACATATCCATCACTTCATACGTGTATTTTTTACCATCAATCCCTATCTGAATCTGATCACCAATATCAAGTTTTGGGAGGTACGTAAAAACTGTCTTATAATCTTTCTGATTGTAAAGCTGTGGAAGCGTGGAGTGACCAAAGATGGCAACATTTCCATACTGACCAGGAAGTGATGTGGGGAGATAATGAATGAGACTTTTTGCAAGATCATCCCCTCCCACAGATACAACAAGATCAGTTAGATTGAGTTTGGGTATTGAAAGTGTATATTCTTTAACCAGAAGATCTGTGCTTGGTGATGGGAGTTTGGACTCAGGGAACCACACATTTGCATGCGTAAAATCTCGGAGATTGCTTGAAAAAAGAGTATTGTTTGCGTATACACTTTGTGCAAAATCAAGTGATGAGACTTTCTCAGATTGAGGAATGGGTGATGCAGCTGCTCTTTTCAAAAAGAGTTGCGCATAGAGCTCAAACGATATCATGGGATAAAATGCCCAAAACAGAAGCCCCATACCAGAAAAAAGAACTATGTATGACAAGGTGCGTACAGCTTTCTTTCTCCTCGAGTCATGTTGTTTAACATAGATTTTTAGCGTCATTAGTTACTTACAGTTGTAACGGTGATATTTTTTCTAAAGAGTGGCGTCCACGGAGTAAACCCAAGCGGTGAGTCTGACTCAATACTCGTAACGTGAAAGCTTTCAGCAAGAAGTTGAGAAATGGTGCTCTGAGACTTGAATGTTGCAGCTTGCGACAATGCATCTGAGTCTATCTTTCGAGCAGCTTTCCCCTCAGCATCAACCGTCATAGTAACGTTACTCCGGCGCTCTATCACATCAGTGATTGTGTACTTAAGACTGTCCTCTGCTACAAAGTACTCGGGTTCAAGACCTTTTTGAAAAAGCTCTGCTAGCTTTTTCTCAAATGGTGCCTTCTTGACTGTCAAAAATGCTACTTCTGATTCAGCTTTTAACCGAAGCTTTGATGCTTCTTCTCCAACTTCGCCCGAGTATGTTGTGTCAGAGATGCGCACCGTGGATGCGTTTGGAAGGATAATCTCATCCACCGAGACAGACGCTCCGAGGACAGCAGCACTTTCCTTATCTGCTTTTGTCGTGACAAGCTTCGCGAGCGCATCGATATCCGCTTTTGATACTGTCTGTACTTCCTTCTTTGATCCACCTGTAAAAGCAGACTCAGCAAATGCAGTAAACAATGCGTTTGAAAGCGATGCAACACTAAGCTCTGAACCTTTTCCAATATTGTACTCTGGCCCAATCTTATCTGCGGTTGCACTGACTGTTACTTTTCCAGATACAGTCTCGCTTGTCGCGGTTCCAGGAACAGCTGCAGGGACTTTTGTCTCACTATCAATGCTGAACACAAGTTCGCCTTTTCGAAGCTCAGTCCCTCGTGGGAATGTCCGTGCCTCCTTGTCAAGGTTGCGAATTTCTACCTCTCCTTTTGATTTTTCTCCGTCCTCTCGTGTTCCTGTCGTTTTTTTCTCGTCTTCAAACGCCTGAACTGTGGTACGTTTAACAACAGCAAACTCCTTCGTTTCTGTATCTGTCACTGGAGCCTCGATATCAAATGTCTCACTCAGAGCCTGGGTCGGCAATGAAACAGTAAGAGTAAGAATATGAAAGAAATACTCGTAGATCATCATGAGAAGAAAAAGAATCAAAGCGACGCCAACGCCGATCAAGATAGGCTTTTTGGGAAGTGAAAAACCAGAAAATCGTGACAGAGGAGGAGATAGCTTTTGAGCCGAAACAACAGGAGTTGGATCATCAATAATCACTTCTTGCATTAAAGGAGCCCGAACTTTCTTGATGTCTTGTCCTGTCACAAAACCAAAACTATCTCCTTGCTCTTCCTTTAGAGTATTTTTCTCTTGGAGTGCATCTGGTGCGCCATCAGGAGTTGGAACTTTTGACTGTGAGACCACTTCCTCAGTAAATGTCAGGGCAAGCGCTTCGTTGAGATCTTGCTGTTTAAGAATCTCAATAGTTGGGTGTTGCGCAAAAATCTTGTCCTCCCATTCATATCCAGCAAGCTCAGTAGAGACTTCGACCGTGTCAGTGTCTCCATATACAAGGATCTTTGTCGGCATGACGAGACCCCCCGGAATTGCTTTCAGAACAGATTGGATGTCCTCTCCGACTGTATCAGTCCGTGCTGTGTACTGAGAGTAAATAGATTTACCCCCCTTATACACAGCGACTCCCAGTTTTGTCTTATTTACTTCTATCGCAATTGTATTCAAAACTGCATTCTTCTGGAGGTACTCATGTACTGCCTCTTGAACATCAATATATCCCAGGGGTTCAAGTTCAAGATCCTTTGCCAGAAGTTTAACTATATTTTTGTATGGTTCTTTTATTTCAAATGTCTGCTCATCAATCATCCACGAGTTCAAAAAGAAGATTGTTTTGTCAAGGTGCTCGGTTGTTTTTTGTTCAATTTCAGAGATTATCCGATCGGTATCTTCAAGGATTTTATCAAACCCAGCAGTCAGCGCCGTCCCATGTGAAGAGAGAATCTGAGAAGTGCCAGACGTCGTATCAAACAGGAAGCCAACAAGAGTTGCATCTGTGACATATAATCCAAAATAGAGACTCTTTTTTTGCTTCTTTTTGAGAAATGGAAATGAGAAACCCATATGCTTCTCATATTAGCACAAAGCGCAGAAAGTGACAACGATCTCTCCTCATCACTACTCTGCTTGATCTTCTTTCACAATCTCATACCGTTCAAGAATCTGTGATATTCCTGACTGTGCAGTTCCCAAAGCAGCTCCATAATCAACTCCTTCTGAAGACGCTGTGATCGCATTCTTGAGGTACTGAAGGACCTCGTCATTTAATCCCTCGTCGTGAGTTAGGTCTGCAACTGGAAGTGTGACATACACATCATCTTGAGCCTGTCGAATCACAGCAGCTAGATACTGATCATTTTTGAGAAGGTCAGCCATATCTTGGCGCGGGTAAGGGTTTCCAAAAAGGCGTGTCTGAGACTGAAGCTGATACAATTTGGTCAAGTTCTCTGCAGTTGAGAGGTACTTCAAAAACTTCCATGCTTCAGCTTGATTGGGGTTTGATCGATTAACACCCTCAACCCAGTAACTTGATAGCGCGACTCGTACGTTGTCAAGACCACTTGGGATAGGCGCTGTTTTGATCTGAAGATCGGGATTCTGTGCCTTGATATTGAGGACTTGCCAAGATGGAGCGATGATCATCGCGACCTTTCCTTCGGTAAATGCTGTTATTGCTTGTGGCATTGAGTCGGTCCAGTACTCATTTTCTGAAAAACTTCGATACAGTTGAAGTGCCTCAGATGCTTCTGTAGAGCTCAAGTTATAAAAGTCTCCTCCATTGAGTAGAAGGAGAATGCCAAACATCTCACCATAATGCGGGATGTTTGTGGCTGTTCCAATAGCCATTCCTGATGTGATGATCTGACCGTCTGGTTCTCGCACAGTCATTGTGTTTACAGCACTCAAGACGTCATTGCTATCACCGACCCATACAGCAGGAGGTGAACTCAGTCCTGCTTGTTTGAGAATAGTATCGTTGTAGATAAGTATCGTTCCATCTATCATGAGGGGAATACCATAGTAGTTCTCATGTATCTTTAAATCTTTTGCGTGGATCGGGTAGAAGGTCTTCTCAAACTCTTCATTTGACATAATCTCTGCGGGAAGTGGCGCAATGACATCCTTGATCTCAGGAATCCATGTGTTGTGAAACCTAAAGATATCTGGTCCGTTACCAGCATTGCTTCGTGCAATAAGTCGTTCGCGATACTTTTCGGGTGACATTCGTTCATACTGGATGGTGATGTGAGGATTTGCTTTTTGGTATGCATCGATGAGCGGCTGCATTATTGCTGCGTCCTCCCATAGACCCCAGTAACTGAGCGTGATCGGTTCTTTTGATCCCTGCTCTGGGAGTGATGGAGCTGTCGCACCACGGAAGAAAAACCAGTAAACAAGACCCAGAACTACAAGAAAAAATACAACAATTCCCGTGATGATTGCACCTTTATTTGTTTTTTCTTCATATACTTGAATATTCGTGGGATATTCGGGTGGGATACTTCCTGCAATCTCTTCTGGGTGTTCAATCTCTGGAGCTACTTCTTCAGGCTGCATGATAGGTTCATTCTCGTTCATACTATCATGATACAACAGGAGTGCTTAGGATAAAAGGTGTGCTAAAATTCCCAACGGTCCGAGACGTCGAAGGCGGTATGTATGTTTAGAAGTTTTGCGCGTGCCAATGACCTGTGCAGGTACTCCGCCTACAATAGTGTTTAATGCAACATCTTTTGAAACGACGGCTCCTGCTGCAATGACAGCGCCACTTCCAATGGTCACTCCAGGAAGGATGATCGCACGTGGACCAATAAACACATAGTCTCCAATACTCACAGGAGCGTGCGTGGCAACAAATGTAGGATCGTGAATGTCATGTTCAGAGTTATAAATCATGACTTCACTTGCGATATCAACATGGTCCCCAATCGTCAATGAGTCCCGTCCATCAAGGGTAATACGTTCTCCGATCACGCAGTCAGATCCAATAGAAATATTGGTTGGATCATAGATCCGCGCACCCATATTTATCATTGAGTTTGCACCAATTCGCATGCCAGAGATTCTATACAAGATCATACGCACAAAAGCCAATGGAAACCAGCCAAAAATCCAAAGGATGTACGTTTCCATCTCAAGAAGAGTCTGAAGGATACGCCGTCCAACTTTATCAATAATTTGAGTGAGTGTAAGTTTTTTTCCGTCTTTGTCACTGAGTTGTGTTGCCATATGCTGTATAGTATACAAAATCCATACCTTTATTCACCAGTACCTCGTAAGAATACTGCTTGCCATGGTCGAAATGCTGAAAGGAATGTCTTCTCTTCCATAACTTCTCCAGAAGATGAAGTCACTTTATATTCAAATTTTGTCTTTGCCCCCCATGCGGCATAATCAACTTGTTTTACGACTCCCGTTTTTAACGTAGGATCATCTTCATAGAGCGCTTCAGGTGGTGGAGTGCTTCCCCAAACTGTTGCCGGAGAAATAGAGATACTTCTCCCATCTTTCTTTCCATAAAACTTATACACAAGCAGCTGCTTTTCTTTATCAATTTCCATTTGGATAAGAATTGCTCCCGGTGTATTATTCATAAATTTGAGGTCAACTGTTGGTGAAAAAATGGTGGCATCAAAGCCAGGTTCCGAGTCATTCTCATAATACGAAACACGATACGCATGTGCGTGACGTTCTGTGATGGGAAGACCGGTATTTATAGCTGCTCGGAACATGGTTGTTGAAACTTGGCACACTCCGCCACCATCCCCAAGAACGGTACGCCCATCTTTGATGATATATGCCTGTTGGTACCCAGTTGAAGCAGAGATATCGCCAATGATTTTGACAAATGAGAACGTCTCTCCCTTCGGAATTATTACTCCATCAAACTGGATTGCGGCAAGGATGACATTATGAATCCGTGATGGAATGGAGTGAGAGTAATCGGACCGCCCTTCACCAATAAGTTCCTCAATCCCCAGCTCATTTGCCTCAGCAAGTGTCACTTCTGGTGGTACTGGCTCGAAATCAATAGTAATGGAAAGATGTTTGTTTTTGTCCGAAATCATCTGAATATTTTTTTGAATAGCTTCACGGAATACTTCAGATTTGATTTTTACACCAGGTTCATCCGCTTTAAACGAAGTCACTTTCCCGTTTTCAAAGGTAAAAAGAGCATTTTTTGCATCACGGTTGTAAAACTCCTCCGTCTCACCGATGAGCTGCTCGATCGGTCCTTTATCATATTGAAGCTGTGTGACAAAGGGAAATGTACGAAGTTTGAGAATGACGTTCAGTTGTTGTGCGATTTGCGAAGGAAGATGAGAAGAACGTCCAATTGTGTATGCTTGATCAACTTTTGTCTGAGTATCACGCTCAAGTCCAAGTTCCTGCCCAGAGAGAGTCGCAATAATAGACTCATTATAAAGCACTTCAATAACAGCGTCATGATAATACTCATCACGCGCCGAAAGAATATCAAGGGCCTCTTGTTTTGTCTTGTGCGCCATATCTATGCCGTCAATAGTCGTCATAGGATATATGGTGTCGCCAACAGCCATCGAAACGTACAGCCATGAAGTACCAATTGCAACTCCCAACAAAAGAAAAAAGCTTGCGAGGACAAGCATTATTTTCTGTTTTATCTGAAGGTTTGCAAACATACCCATAAGTATACATGATGTCTGTATAATAGATAAAAATACACTCTATGAAGATCAGCAGACTCAATACTATTCAAAAACGCAATAAATTGATCAAAGTGTCATTTATTATGGTTGGCGTCATTTTCTGTATTGCGGCGTTATTTATTGGACTTCGCATCTCTGGATTTTATCAATCAATCCACACCGAAGCACAAACGTCAGCAGATAAAAAGGTTACGAAAGAAGAGCAAACTGAGTACACCTTTTTGCTCTTGGGATATGGAGGTGGCTCACATGAAGGAACGTATCTGACTGACTCAATCATAGTTGTGAATGTAAATCTGAATACAAAACGTGCCATTCTCATCTCACTTCCCCGAGATATTTGGGTTAAAGTCCCCACCATTAAAGAAGATTTCCATAGCAAAATCAATGGCGTCTACCAGATGGGAATGTTTCCTAAAAAATATCCAGCAATAGATACGTCTCTTGTCACAGAAGACAATCCATCGGGACTTCTGAAAAAAGTTGTCGAAGATATCACAGGGCTTCGAATCGACGCATTTGCAGCAATTGATTTTGAAGGCTTCACAAAAGCAATTGATACTCTCGGAGGGGTTAACGTAAGTGTCAAAAAATCCTTTACAGACTATGAGTACCCTATTGAAGAAAAAATGAATGATCTCTGTGGTCGAGATGAGGAGTTTGTTCAGATCGAGCCGATTATCAACAAGGAGATGAGTACAGATGATCAAAAAAAGTTATTTGAAGAAAAACCTGACCTTGAAGAGTTTTACACTGATATCAAAGACCGTCCTCCTATTGCATTTCCTTGCAGATATGAAATTCTCTCATTTTCAGCAGGAGAGACACAGATGGACGGAGAAACCGCACTCAAATATGCTCGTTCCCGCCATGCTCTTGAAGATGGCGGAGATTTCAACCGTGCACGCCGTCAACAAAATGTGATCGATGCGGCAAAGCAGAAAATTCTGGGCATAGGATTCATTCCCAAAATTATTCCCCTCCTCAATGATCTTGAACAACACGTCAAGACCGATCTTCCGCTTGCTGATCTGAACAAACTACTCTTCGAAGCAACAAATGCTGATCAGTATGAAACACAGACCCTGGTCCTATCTGACAAATTTCTCACTGATGGCTACTCATCATATGGGGGATATATCATTGTTCCGAAGGCAGGCGAGGATAATTGGTCTGTTATACAGAAGGAGATTCAAAACATGAGAATGGGTATCACGCCGACACCTTCAGTGAAACCGACAACAAAGTAGGGAACAAATACATCCGTTCCCAGCAAATCGAGAAAATTATATCTTGAACAGAAGTTTTGCTTTACTCTCTTCGATATTTGTGAAATCATCAGAGAGTTCAATAAGCTCTTTGTTTGCAGTCCGTTTAAATGCAACGACTTCGACAAGACATCCAAGTGCCTGCTGGAGATAATTTACCACTGGTTTGAAATCTCCATCTCCTGAGACAAGGATGATTGAGTCAACCTTATTTCCAAGCCTGATTGCATCCATAGCAATCCCCAAGTCCCAATCTCCTTTTTTTGCACCTCCATAAAAGGTTTGAAGTGCTTTTTCTTTTACCTCAAACCCCGCTTCATGGAGTGCGTTAAAAAAGACATTTTCTTTTGTCTCATCTGCATTTATTACATATGCAATTGCTCGAACAAGAATTCGCTTTTGGATTATCTGTGTAAGCAAGTTTTTATAATTTACACGTGCATTGTACAGATTCTTCCCTGAATAGTATAGATTTTGTACATCGACAAGTATTGCGATACGTTGATCTCTATTTTTGACAATCATATACGGTTATTCCTCTATAATTTTAACATTGGTAATAGTAACTGGGTTCACCGGTTGCGATTGCTCGCCACTCCGGCTTGCTTGCACTTTCGCAGTTGCAATCTTGTCAACAACATCCATTCCTTCAATGACTTGCCCAAAGATTACATAATTTTTTGCAAGTGAAGTATCTGCGTGCATGATAAAGAACTGACTTCCATTGGTATTTGGACCGGCATTCGCCATCGCAACAGTGCCTCTCGTGTACTCGCCCGAGACTGTCTCATCATCAAATTTGTACCCCGGACCGCCCGTTCCATCTCCACGCGGATCTCCACCCTGGATCATGAATCCATCAAGAACTCGGTGAAAAATACTCCCATCATAGAAATCTTTCCGTGCAAGTGCGATGAAATTGTTGACGGTGATCGGCGTTGCCTTTGCCGTGAACTGGATTGTTATATCTCCCTCAGATGTTTCAAGAGTAGCCGAATATTTTTTTTTCACGTCAATACTCATCTCGGGAGCTTTTTGTTTTGGTATCATAGGTCCTGTTTGTTGAGAAGTCTGCTGCTCCTTCTGAGCCTCTGCAGCAGCGCCTTCTGAATTGATAATTTCTGAAACACTTTCGGGGACAGATGCTTCTTCAGCACCAACAAGTGCAAGCTCACCCTCTTTGGTGTCTTCTGTCACTGCTCGTGCAGCTTGTCTTCGCTGCATCAGGATTCCAAGCCCAATAAGAAGTATCAAGAAAAGAATACTAAAAATAATTATAAAGATTTTCGATTTCATACGACTTATATTACCATATCTTTCAGGTATGAGAAGGATCTTTTCCCAAATTATTTCGTAAAGTATATGCAAAAATGATCGCAGCTCCTCCAAGTATAATTCCAAGTATGAGAACAACGCCATCAACTGACCACAGATCCATCATCCGTCCTAGAAAATAGGCAAGGAGCACATAGGGAATGTTTGAAAGCATACTATACGTCGAAAGTGTCGTGGCACGATACTTTGATTCAGTCGCCGCGTTGATGGTGGCGCTTGCTGTATTTCCAAAAATCTGCAAAATACCATCTCGAATTAAGATAGTAAAGGTTGCAAGCACCATTCCAAAAAGAGGAACGGTGATCATTGACAGTGCTATGAGAAACGCGGTGACAATACTTGCTCGAAATCGCCCAAAAACACGAGTAACAACTGGTGTAAGTTGTGAGAGCACCGCTGCAATGGTAAACATAATTGTAGCAACATATCCCAGTTGTGAAGCGCTCCATCCTTGATTATAGAGTTGAGTATCTATAAACACATGTCCGTTCATACCGACAATCATTGAAAGGACAATCAGAATAATACTTTGTCTTTTTATAACTGGAGTCTTAAATAACTCATGAAATCCTTTTTTCGTTTGGTGGAGATAATTTCTCAATGAAAATACCACAGAGTCAATAGGCGGCTCTTTCAAGAAAAGAGACACAACAACTGCACATCCTATAAACCCAGAAAGTGCCAAAAACGGGAGCCCTGGCATAATCTCATATAAATACCCTCCAACAATACTCACTGCAGCAAGAGCTGTCATTCGGATCGTTGCGATATTTCCAATGACTTTTTCAAACCGATTTTCTTCTTTCAGATAGAGAAGCGAGTCATAAATCAGCGCGTCAACAGTACCTGACGCAAGGACTCCGCCAAGCGAGGCAGTGATGACACCTACTGATAGAGCAGTCATACTCCCCGCAAGACCGATGAGGGCAAATCCTATAGCTTGTAACAGATATGAAACTGTCATGGTGTATTTTTTCCCCAAAAGATCCGCAACTGCTCCTGTTGGAATCTCACCAAATACATACGTTATGATCATGACTGACTCAAGAAAACCAATACCTGCATAATCTGTGAAGCGAAGATAATAGAACACCCAAATAGCAACCCAAAACCATGCGTTTGTGAGTGCCGTAAGAGTATAAACGAGCCAAATATTTCGTTTGAGAAGAAGTGATTCTGTCATATTATTTCTCGCACAACATCACCGTCTCGCCCATGTCTAAGCGGTAATCATAAGATACACCTTGTGCGACAAGAATAACCTGATATCCAAGAGTGACGACCTGAGCCGAAAGGGCCCGACCCTTTTGGCAACCAAGTGACGCATCGGGATACTCTTTCTGATCGACATTTAATACAGTAATCATTGAGGGATTAAGTTCTTTTCCTGCATTGAGAAGCTCCATGATAGCTCGATCTGCTACTTTGATCTGCTGTTCAGAAAGATCTCCATACTGCGGGCTCATACTTTGTGGATCTGGTGCCTGTTGAGTTTGTGACTGCTCGTTCTCTGTCTGAATCATCAACTCTTTTTGCCCAGGATAAGGATAAAAGAGAAGGATGACAACGCCGATGAGTCCTGCAAATGCCGCGTAAAGTAATAGTGACTGTGCTTTCATGTATATCGTGTAACGTATAACGTGTATTGCTTCATATTATAAATCCTTTAGCTTGAAAATGTATCAAGCTTTTTTTTTCTGATTTTATAATCTGGTAGCATCTTTCTCTGCAATGCATGAAAGCGTACGCCGTGATTATGATGTCTCACATGACACAGCTCATGATAAATCACATACTCTATACATACAAGCGGTGTCTTTACAAGCTCAGGATTGAGACAGATGTGATTGTCATGACTACAGTACCCCCATTTTCCTCGCATTGGTTTGTATGTGAGGGATTGAGGAATGATCCCAATCTCTGCAAAAACAGCACATGCGAGTTCATATTGTTTATATAAGATTTGAATACTTTGTTCATGATACCAAGCGGTGAGGAGGCTTTTTATGATGACCGAAGATATTCGTTTTGATGTGATGATAATGTATTCGCCTTGAATGCTGACTTCGTCAATCTCACCTGTTTGTGATTTCAATGTATATTCTTTTCCAAGGAGGTAATGAACTTCCCCATCTTTATACTTCTTTGGTACGATCTTTTTTGTATGTTTCTCTATCTCTATGAGCTTCTTGTAAATCCAAGTGGCTCTTTCCTCTACTTGTTTTTGTATCATGAAATTGGGGAAAAATTTTGGTGCACGAACCAGTACCGTCGCATCAGGTTTGATATGAATGCTCAAACTCCGCCTGAAGCTCTTTTCAATATGATATTGAATAGTGCGGTTGGCGTAAGTGAAAGAGTTATTTGATTTAGTTAGCATTTATAAATGGTCCCAAATATTAAATTTTTTACTTAACGAGAAAATTCTTACCAGAGTTGAGAGACTTCTTGCTAAGTAGCATGATTTTGAGCGTCATAAATGCCGCCACAACAGTATTGTTCAGAAATGGGAAGCGAATACGAACTCGCTACAAAAATTGTAGCGTATTTTTGAGGAGAATGTTTAAAACGCTACACGTTACACGATTAAATCACCACCAATCATCACTTCCTGAAGTATACTCATCTTCCTCGTCCTCACGTCTGATAAACCGTGACTTCACCGCCTCATTGCGCCTGCCAAAGATCGTGCGACGCTTCGCATAAGTGAGAAAGAGTCGCTTCCGCGCACGAGTAATACCGACATAGAAAAGTCGTCGTTCTTCCTCAAGTTGGTGGATGTCGTCAATCGAGCGCGAGTGTGGCAAAATTCCTTCTTCAAGACCCGTGATGAAAACATGATCAAATTCGAGCCCTTTTGCCTGGTGAAGCGTCATGAGACGCACGCCATCTTTGGATTTGCCACCTTTTTCCCCTTCAAAGTACTCAGTCTCAACAAGTGCCACCTGCTCCAAAAACTCAACAATGTTTGGAAAGCTCAAAGCAACAGATTTCAACTCTTTGATATTCTCAAGTCGTGAGTAATCCTCTTCGATATCTGGGTCATAGAGTCCAAGATACTCTGTTGCTTCAAAAGTCTTTTCCATAAGCTCTGCTGTAGGAATATCTTCGACACTCTCATTCAACGATTCATACAGGCTTTTGAACTTTGCAAATCGGCGCTTGCCGATCTTTTGAACCCGCTGGAGTGCCACAGAGTCAGCGGGATGGATAAAGAGACGAAGATACGAAAGCACATCCTTTATCTCTTTTCGCTCATAAAATCTCGTGCCGCCAACAAGGGTGTAAGGGATTCCATAATGGAGAAAGACTTCTTCGATAATGCGTGATTGAGCATTGGTCCGGTAGAGAATTGCCATCTCTGGATAAATGGACTCACTCGCAAGCTGCTCTATCATGTTGACAATGTATACCGCTTCAGCTTCTTCATTGTCTCCCTGGTGATAGGTTATCTCGTGACCATCATCTGCTTTTGTGAATAATCTAAGGATCGGATGTGTCTCGTTTTCAGATATCACTTCATAGGCAAAGTTCAAGATGTTTTGAGTCGAGCGATAATTCTGCTCAAGGTTGATGGTGACCGCATCAGAGAAATCTTCGGTAAATTTTTCTAAATTACGAATATCTGCGCCTCGCCATGAGTAAATACTTTGAGAAAAATCTCCCACAACAGTAATATTTTTATCCCGCTCGGCAAGCTTTCTGGTGAGCACATACTGTGCTACGTTTGTGTCTTGGAACTCATCAACGAGGAAATAATGATACCGATTATGATACTTATCAAGAACTTCTGGATGTTTGACAAAAAGCTCAACGACTTTCATGATCAGATCGTCAAAGTCGAGCGCATTATTTTGTCGTAAACTCTTCTCGTATTGATGATACACCTCGGCAGCTTCAGCCGCTTTATAGTATGAGAATATGTTTAGAAAACGCTGAGGAGTGATGAGCTGATTTTTTGCGTCTGAGATCTTTGCAGAAAAATATCGAGGAGAGTACTTGATCCCTTGTTTTTTGATGATGGCTTTCAAGAGTTGTTGCTGATCTCCGTCATCATAGATCGTAAACGTCCGAGGTATGTCGATATGTTCTCCATCACGCCTTAAGATCATACAACAAAATGAGTGAAAGGTCCCGACATATCCAAGCGGAGGTTGTTCTTCTGCGGCACGAATAATTCGATCTTTCATCTCTCGTGCCGCTTTATTGGTAAACGTGATCATCACAATCTCTTGGGGAGAAACAAGATGGTTTCTTACGAGATTCAAGACTTTGTGGATGAGAACGCGCGTCTTGCCGGATCCTGCTCCAGCAAGGATGACAGACGGTCCTTTTGAGACTTCCACCGCTTCTCTTTGATGGTCATTTAATCCTTCGAGTACATCATGCATAGAGTATAATAATAACAATGAAATACCTCATCGCCAACTGGAAAGCGCAGATCACCCTTTCTGAGATGACCCTCTGGATTGATATATTTCGAGAAAAGCTTCATGAAAACACGTCACTCCGAGAAAAATTAAAGAATAAAGAACTGATCATAATCATCTGCCCGTCATTTCCGTTTCTTTTGTACGTCAAAAATCGCTTACAAGACATTGTAGGTATTGATGTTGGGGGACAAAACGTATCTCACGTCCAAGCGGGAAAATATACAGGAGAAGTCACGGCACAAGCACTGAAGGATGTAGCATCATTCGCGATAGTCGGACATAGTGAACGAAGAAAGCACTTCAACGAGTCTGAGGAAGATATCGAACGCAAAATTTTGCTGTGCAGTCAATTTCATATTACGCCTGTGCACTGTGTGCGGAGTGCGAATGATTTGATCTATGAAGACGCTTCGATTATTGCATTTGAACCGGTTGACGCTATTGGGACGGGTGAAAATGCAGACGTCTCATATGTTCTTGAAACGAAAGCTAAGATGAACCTACCAGAAGACTCAGTCTTTTTGTACGGTGGAAGTGCCGACTCTGAAAATATTCATGAGTATCTTGCAACGGGCGAAGTTCAAGGATTTCTGGTTGGCACTGCATCTCTTGACCCACGAGAGTTTATCGCAATGGCAGATAAGATGTAATCAAAGAAGAAGTGCTGCAATGATAAGAATTGCTCCTCCAAAAAAAGCAGGTTTCAAATAATCTCCGACTCCCGCAACAGGAAGTGACTTCACAGGCGTTGGGGTCGCAGTGACAACGATTCCTCCCCCACCAGTAGCAGGAAGTACCGAAGGCGTTGGGGTCAATGTCTCTGAAATAGCTGGCGTCGCAGATATAGTTGTTGTCGCTCTTGGCGAAGGTGAAACTGAAGTTCCCCCAGACGTGACGGTTGGACTCGTGCTTGTGAATGAGATCGTGGGAGTAGGAGTAGGAGTAGGAGTTGGACTGGTATCAAGACCTTCTTCTGCAGCTTGACTATTGAAAAGCACAAGTGGATTCTTATCATTTGAAATAAGGTATGTCAAATATCCTGCAGCAGCAACAAGGACAATAATGACAATGATCAATAAAATAGTCTTCCCATCATGCTCTTTACCCATATATTCCATTCTAGTATGAAATGTGAGGAGATGCAACGCGTTTACTTCAAAAATGCAATCATGAGCCCAATGAGGGCAAACACGATCGCAAGAAGCCAGAATCTGAGGACTATTTTTGGTTCTTCCCAGCCGACATGTTGGAGCCACAGATGAAGTGGTGCGACAGGAAAAACTTTTTTCTTACGGTATTTTTTGCTCAAAAGTTGAATGAGAGAACTCAAAATCTCAAGAAGAAAAATCCCTCCAATGATCGGGAGCGCAAAGGCTTTTCCGAGAAGTAACCCGATGACGGCAAATGCTGCACCAAATGAAAGTGCGCCGGTATCGCCAAGAAATATCCGAGCAGGATGTGTGTTGAAGTACAAAAATGCAATCAAACCACCCACCCAAACAGCAATGACAATGGAAAGTGGGACATCAATAATCGTACGTGCGACTGTCCAAAAAGCCATGAGTGCAATCATGAGAACTCCGCTTGCCAGACCGTCCAAGCCATCGGTGATATTTACCGCATTTGCAAAAGCGACAATCACGAATGTAGAAAAGAGAATATAAAAGTACGAAAGATCAAAAACACCGAAAAATGGAACATACACAAAGTGAATGCCAAGCGCAAAGTACAGTGCAAGTGAAATCATGAGAGCAAGAATGATCTCAAGAACAAGCTTCATACGGAGTCGAAGCCCAAAAAACTGTTTCTTTTCCCAAGATAGAATTTTATTGAGATCATCATAAACTCCAAGAAGTGCAAAGCTCATAAATGTAAAAAGAATAATCCCCATCTCCCAGATTGTTGAAGGATAATTGGTGTGCGTTTGGATGCCAAAGAGCTTAAAACTCAAGAGGAAAAAGAGAGAGAGAAAGGTCGTGACAATGACGACAAGCATTCCCCCACCGACAGGCGTTCCCATCTTGTGGTAATGGTATTTATCAAAAATAGGTGTCGGCTTGTTAAATGCATCTCGTGTATCTTGCTTTGCGCGCTGAAACTTTTTAAAGTAAAGAAAGTTAATAAACGGGATAATGAGTACAAAATGTATGATGAGGGAAATAATAGTTATGAATATGTACAGCGCCATGAATTAGATTAAAGAAATAATGAGCTTGATGATATGTGGAATGAAGATGATTGAAGCAGCTATTGACGCTCCAATTGCATAGATGAGCATGGCACCTGCTGAAACATCTTTTGCTCTCTTGATGTAGTCATTGAAGTTGCGATCAATTGCGTCCCCGAGCTGCTCAATTGAGGTGTTCAGCGTCTCAATGATGAGTCCCATCACCGAAAGTGCAAGAATGGTAAGCCACTCAGTGTATGTAATCTGGAACATAAACCCTCCTGTGACCGCAAGGAGAATCAATGCGATATGGGCTCGGTAATTGTGTTGTGTGCGAATAGCCCATTGAAGACCGTTGAGAGCATGTCCAATCGAATCTGCATGTTTTCGTATCATAATGATCCTTTGATAATGCCTTCAATAATCTGCGCTAGCTTGTCACTGTCATGACGCAAGATACTGCGTGTCAACTCGTCGGATGAACTCTTTGCGATATGCGTACGACTAATAATATCTTCTTCCAGTATAGACCCCTTGAATCCTTTTTCATGGAGGTTATTTGGGACTGGTGCCTCGTCATATGATGCATACCACTCAAGAATAGATTCAGGGATTGAATCCTTGTGAGAGATAACATAATCAGGAGTGCGTCCAATGTATTTCTCAAGATCGCTGACAAAGTCATGCGCTGTGTACTGAGAGGTCTGTCCCGATTTTGTCATGAGATTGAGATTGTAGATGATTTTTGCTTGTGACTGGGCAATCTCTTGTTTGAGCTGATCAACAAGAAGTACAGGAACAATGCTTGTATACAGATCTCCTGGACCAAAGATGATGTAGTCAGATTCACGGATCCGTGCCACAACTGCTGGGTTCACTTTCACATCTGGCTCGATGAATGCCCGTTTGATGCGAGAAGTTTCAGGATTTCCTTCATCTATGGTACTTTCGCCTTTCAAAATTTTCCCATTTTCGTATTCGACACACAGCTGAGCTTTTTCAAACGTGACAGGCATGACAGACCCCTTTATCCCCAGAATTGAGCTTGCAGTCTCAAGAACGGTGTCGTAATCATCACAGACTTTTTCAAGAGCTGACAGGAAAATATTGCCAAAATTGTGACCTTTGAGGTCGCCTTGTTCAAATCGATAGAGAAAAAGTTTTCTCCAAAGATCTGTCTCATCTGAAAGTGCAACCATGCATTGACGCAAGTCTCCTGGTGGGAGTACTCCAAGTTGATCACGGAGCCGACCAGTTGACCCCCCAGAGTCCATCATCGTAACGATAGCTGCAAGGTCTAGATCGTATTTTTTGAGTCCCGAAAGCACGACAAACGTACCCGTGCCGCCACCGATAACAGTCACTTTTTTCATAGTTTCAAATGTATGAATAAAACAGGAATAGGCAATACTCACGAGTCCTGATATAATGAATTGTAATCGATCACCTATGAAAAAACCACTTGTTGTCATACTCGCAGGAGGCGTCGGAAAGTCATTTGCGCCCATCTCAATCAACAAAACACTTGTTCCTCTCTGTGGAAAACCTATGCTCCAGCACACCATTGAAACGGTCGAGAACGCAGGATTTCATGGAGCACTTATCATCACAAATGAGGAGAATGAACAGTGGCTTTCTACCTACCAACCGTTTAATATCACTCTTCAAACTCAGATTGTGAAGCCCACAGGGATGGGTGACGCGCTCCTCCAAGCAGAGCATCTCATCCGCGACGAACCAATACTTGTCATGAATGCATGCGACATGGTTGAGTCAAGTTTTCTCAAAGTAATTCAGCAGAAAATTCTTAATAGTTATGCCTGCATCACCGGACTCAAGGTTGACTCATACTTCCCAGGTGGGTATATCAAGATGGAAGGCACGAAAGCAACAGGAATCATCGAAAAGCCAGGCGAAGGACATGAGCCAAGTGATCTCATCAACCTCGTCTTTCATTACTTTTCTCATCCACAAGACTTTTTTGGACATCTCAAACAAACACCGACTCAAGACGAGCAGTATGAGATCGCGCTCACGCGTCTCATGAAAGAACATCATATAGACGTCATTGAATACTCAGGTCACTGGAGCAAGCTCAAACACGCTCACCATATTCTCGACATGATGGCATTTTGCCTTGAAAATAGGGTGGTGAACCACATAGCGCGCACTGCACTCATCTCTCCGCAGGCTGTAATAGAGGGCACGGTGTATGTTGATGAAGGGGCACGGATCGAGGCATGCGCCGTGATCAAAGGACCTGCATATATCGGGCGGAATGCTGTGATCGGCAATCATGCGCTCGTGCGTCAGTCTGTGGTTGAAGAAGATGCAGTTGTGGGCTTTGGCACAGAAGTCGCGCGAAGCTATGTAGGACCGCGCTGCAAACTCCATCAAAACTTTATCGGTGACTCCGTCCTCGAGTCAGATATAAATCCAAGTTGGGGGACGACATGTGCAAACTGGAGGCTTGACGAAAAGCAAATCTCACTGCAGCTGCCAGATGCAAAGATCACAACTGGACGGATAAAGCTCGGAGCCGTGATCGCAAAAGGAGCGGCCTTTGGCGTGAACTGCTCAATCATGCCAGGAATGACAATTGGGGAAAATGCGAGGGTGTATCCAGGAAAAACCGTGACCTCTGCTGTGAAGATGGATGAAGTGGTGAGGTGAAAGGGTTAAAGACCTAAGGAGCCTTTTTTTTCGTAGATTTTGATTTCAAACGTTAGATTTTCTAATAAGCTGATATGAGTAAGAGTCTCCATCAATAGGAAGCTCTGTAAACCTAAAATTTGGATCAGGGAGGTGATAATTTATCATATGGCTTGTGTTTACTTATACTCTACTCCGCCATGTCACGAATGTAGGCAGGAAAAGATGAATGGGCATACTTGGACTCATCCTGTCCTTCACATAATTCTCTACTTCTTTATCCATAAAATATACATAACAACTTTTTCAATTCAATTTATTTTAATTCTCATCATTACTCATTTTATTAATTACTACCATTATCCTCGAAAGCCTTTGCGACACTCGGGCTAGTAGCCGTTAGCCTCTTTATTGTTAATTCTGAAGCTTTGTTATTTGCTAGTCTTAAGTTATTGTCTGATTTTAGTAAGTTTTCTTTTACCTTATTAAGGTGATCAATAGTTTTGTCTATTTCTTCGATAGCTTTGCCAAATTGATCTGAGGCTAAGTTGTAATTTCTGGCAAAAGCATCTTTAAAAGAGTTCATATTAGCTTCAAAATTTGTAACATCAATATTTTTATTTTTGAGAGTCATAATAGTTTTCTGCAATTCTTGGGATTTTAGATTGCCCTGACGTAAAAAACCTATGATGGTAATAAAATGTTGTGGTCTAATGGCGTACATATTGGGGTAATCAGATACCGTGACTATATCGTCGTAATATTCGTTGTCCTTTTCAAGCAAGCTAACTAGCACTGCATATTCACATTTTTTTTCGATACGATCTTTATTTAATTCCTTGAAAAAGTCTTTATTTTTATGTTTAGTAGCGGTCATGCTTTCTTCGTTTTTCATCTCAAACATGATAGATAGAATTTCATTATTGTCATCATCAAATTCCTTATAAATATAATCACCCTTTGAACCCGAACCTGATACTTGGTTGTCTTTACCAAAATGGGCTTTAGGAAAAGCAATGGGTCGAATTTTGTTAAACTCATTTTCACAGTGGATTTCTAATGATTCGCCGATCATTTTAGTACTCATCCTTGAACGCATCTCTTTTAAAGATACTAAAGCCGTTTCACTAGCCACGAGCCTATCTTGATATATTTGCTCGCTGAGCTCTTTTTGATGTTTTATCTCTTGAATTTCAAGCTCTTTGTCACCTAATTTTTTACGATATTCTTCTTCTATTCGTTGTCGTTCTTCTAAAGATTTAACTTTTGTTTCAGATTCGACTTGTTTTGAAATGCTTTCGAGTTTTGTATTCAGCGTGGTTATTTCTTGGTCTTTCTTCGCAAGTGCTTCTTTCGCATTATTGATAATGTCTTTTTCTTTAAGCTCAGCTTCAAGTCCCTTTTCTTTTTCAATACTACGTTTTGCTGTCTCTAACTGTGCTTTGAATTCATCGGTTGTGATTGATTTTATTACGCTATCGATAGATGTTTTATCAATATCTGTTTCGTGTATTGATTTGAGGTCGATTATGTCTCCCTTTTGAGCATCTTCTAATAGAACTAGTGTATTTTCATCTTGTATAGAAATCTTTATTTTTTTCATAGTTATTTTCTTTAATTACCTGAAATATTAAAAAACCGCTCAAAGAACCCGGTTAACTTGTCAATTACACTTTCACGCTTTTTTGTACGTTCACCAGTTTGTGAGAAACGAGATACTGGGGGTAATATGTTTGTAATGGCTGTGCCAGTTGTGGCTACGCTTCCATTACGAAATGCATTTTTAATGAATACATAAGTAGCATCATGATCCAAGTTCTCGCTTTTAATAATCTCCTCAAGTTCTTCAATCTTCTTTCCTTCGACAAATTTTTGCCAGTCATCATCGATATCAGAGTGAATATCCAAAGATTCGATAAATTGATTAATTAAATCTTTCTTATTTCTCAACTCAACACTTGAGTCAATGGCTTTATTGATATCGACCAGTAATTCACGGTTTTTTGTATGATCATCGTGATATTTCTTAATTAAGCCAAGAATGTAGTCGATATTAATATCAACTTGTTTAATTAACTCCATTTCAAAAACTACATCATCGTTTACATTTTCTTTCTCTTCTTCTGTTCTTTTGCGGAATTCGCTATAAATGTCAATATAGGCGCTGTGATAATCCTGCACATCTCGTTCTGTTAGGATTTCATTACCTACAAATTCGTCAAAAGTAGTTAAGATGTTTCGTACTCGCAAAATTGCGCCGTACAACTTAACAAAATCTTTTTGATTTTGTTCGCCAATGATTCTTTTGCCGACAGGAAACAGCTCTAGCAACTCTCTTATTAAGCTTTCATAACCACGCATTTCTTTTTCACCATCTTTGTAGCCATTGTAGTAATCACCATACGCTTTCAGAAGAACAATCCCGCAAGCTTCTTTGTCCCCAAATAGAGATATTGACTCGTTCGTTGCTTTTTCAAGATTACGGAAGCAAACAATGTTTCCGAATGTTTTGACGCTATTTAATATACGGTTGGTACGAGAATATGCCTGCAATAATCCATGCAGGCGTAAGTTTTTGTCAACCCAAAGTGTGTTTAGAGTGGTAGCGTCAAAGCCAGTCAAAAACATATTTACCACAATCAAGATATCAATTTCACGATTCTTTACTCGCTCGCTCACATCTTTGTAGTAGTTCTGAAATTTATCCGAGGAAGTGTCATAAGATGTGCCAAACATCTTGTTATAATCAGCAATAGCATTGTCCAGAAAATCTCTGGAGCTCACATCCAGTCCAGAAGTATCCTCTGAATTTTCGTCAATCATTCCGTCTAAGTCTTCATCGTTGACCCCAAAACTAAAAATTGTTGCCACTTTTAGTTGTTTATCACTCGGCAGTCCTTCAAGCTGTTTTTTGAACTCAGCATAGTACTTTTTTGCGACATCAATTGAGGAAACTGCAAAGATGGAATTGAATCCGGCTAACCTTCGATCTTTTATTTTGTAATAACTATTCCTCTTCGTCTTCTGGTCAAAATGTTCTCGTATGTATTTGACGATATTAGCGATTCTCTCTGGAGCAGCCAAAATTGCCTCTCGGTCAATGTCGCTAACTTTTTTATCTTCAATATTTTCAGCCTCGCGAATAGTAGAAACGTAATCAACTTTAAAAGGTAATACATTTTTATCGGCGATTGCATTGACAATAGTGTAGGTGTGAAGCTTGTGTCCAAATGCTTGTTGTGTTGTTTTAAAATCTGGTCGCCCACCAGAAGAAGCATTCATAGCAAAAATTGGCGTGCCAGTAAAGCCAAAAATGTGATAATTCTTGAAAGCTTTGGTGATTGCCGCATGCATGTCACCGAATTGAGAACGGTGACATTCATCAAAGATGAGGACCACATGTCCCTCAAAAATAGCATGATCTTTATTTTTATTAATAAAACGGTCAAGTTTTTGAATAGTAGTTACAATAATGCGGGCATTGGGGTCGCTCAGTTGTTTTGCAAGGATGGCTGTGCTGGTATTACTGTTTGCCGCGCCTTTCTCAAACTTGTCATACTCTCTCATGGTCTGGTAATCCAAATCTTTACGATCAACAACAAAAACGACCTTTTCGACATCAATTAACTTGCTGACTAGTTGGGCAGTTTTAAAGCTAGTTAGTGTTTTTCCTGACCCAGTTGTGTGCCAAATATATCCACCGGCTTCGACCGTACCTAATTTTTTATAATTAGTGCTGACTTCGATTCTGTTTAGAATGCGTTCAGTTGCGACAATTTGATAGGGACGCATCACGAGCAATAGCTTGTCAGAAGTAAACACGCAGTAGCGGGTGAGAATATTTAAGATTGTATGCTTGGCAAAAAAGGTTTTGGCAAAATCTAATAAGTCGGTGATGGGTTTATTTGTTGCATCTGCCCACCAGCTTGTAAATTCAAAACTATTGCTCGTGCGTTTGCCGTTTTTGAGTGAACCTTCATTGGTTTCCTTGATATGAGTTGTGCGGGTAGTGTTACTGTAGTACTTGGTGTGCGTACCGTTAGATATGATAAATATTTGCACATACTCAAACAAGCCAGAAGATGCCCAGAAGCTTTCACGGTTGTACCTGTTGATTTGGTTAAATGCTTCTTGGATAGCGACACCACGTCTTTTCAGCTCAATGTGTACGAGGGGTAGTCCGTTGACTAAAACTGTCACATCATAACGATTGGCGCGCTGACCATCTTCAGTTGCATATTGGTTAATTACCTGAAGACTATTGTCGTGAATATTTTCTTTTTTGATGAGATAAATGTTCTTAATAGACCCGTCATCACGAGATAAGTTTTTTATATAGTCTTCCTGAATAGTGGTCGTCTTTTCGACTATATTCTGGTTAGGGTTAGCTAGGGTTCCAATAAAAAATCTTTCCCACTCAGTATCGGTAAAGGTAAAGTTATTGAGTTTCTCTAATTGGCGTCGTAAATTGGTGATTAAATCAGACTCGGTTTTAATCGAGATATACTCATACGCTTGTGATTGTAGCTGTTTGATGAAGGCTCGTTCTAAATCTGCTTCACTTTGATATCCGGCATCGCGTACCATGCTGGCATCATGAGCATATTCAGCCACCACAGTGCTTTCTGAGTTTTGAGCAACTATGTTGTAGTATGTTTGTTTATCCGACATATTCATTTTGACTTATCTAATATTTGTAAGTTTTTTTGGGCATTTAGTCGGCTTACGACTTTTTTACCTGTTTCTATTTCCAATTTGACCTTAGCCTCTTTGGCAATATTACCACCTCGAATAGCAATGTGTTGATGGTCTTGAAATGTTGTTGGATCGGAAACTTCTGAAATTTCTTTGGTGGATAGTTCTGCCAACATATTCAAAATCAACTCTTTATTAGTCATATTGTCGCGAAGGTTTTCTTTTTTAAGGCCTTTGAACTTTTTATACTCTTTAGTTGTTTTTCCTGCCCAAGTTTTGTAAATGATATCTGTGAGCGTTGCAAATTCTAATCCTTCTTTGAGTCCGTGTTTTTTCCACTCGTCGGTGAGTTCTTTGCGAATCTCAATGCTTTTTAATCTTTGATTTATCCAATTTTCCGAATATCCCAGATTTTTATAATCCCACATTGCTTGCTCTATGGAAAGTTCTGGATCTTGTATTTGATCGAGGCGGTTTTTTGCGGCTTCTGCGAGCCATAATTTAAAAGGTTCCGCTTTTTTGGAAGGGATTGATTGAATAATTCTAAAGATCTGTTCTGTGTTTGCGGCTAATGTTTTCCTTGTTTTACCCTTTAAGGTAGTCATAGCTACCTGGGGACAATTTGTCCCTATGTAATCACCAAGCAAATCGTCGCGTTTTCGCAATTTTTTCAAATAATCGGTCGGGTTTTTGCTGTCAGTCAGTGTTTCAATAATATCAACTATTGAAAAGTACCACTCTTCTTCTTCATCGTCCCAAAAACTACGAATTCTTTTTTTTTCAAAAAGTTGGATTGTGTTTTTCATAGCTCTTCCTTAAAAGTTAACAATTTATTTCTATAATACTCGTATTGTTGTCTTCTGGTCTTTAGCTCCTTAGATAGAACAATGGACGTGTAATTTACCTGCGTACTAAATCATCGAGGACTGCGATAATGTAGTATTGACTCATAAACTAAAGTAGTAGTCTTTGATTAATTTTGCAATCAATTTATTTCGCTCTATCATAAACGTATTATAGTTTTCGACTTTTACCAATTCTTGATTATTTGGTATACAGTTTTGTGCTAAGTTTTCTGAAAGATTCTCAACATCCGATCCAAATTGTTTTATTTCTTTAAAGTAAATCTCTGGCGGAGTTTTCCCAATTTTAATATTTATGTCTCTACTCAATATTACGAAATTAGCAATTCTATTATAGTCATTTTTATCTTTATTATTCTCTTTCATAAATTCTTGAGGGAATATATGATGAAGATCATCGATTTTCATATCTCTGACTAATATCTGACTTAAGAAACTTTGTTTCCCAAGTTTGTTTTGAGCTGCAACAAATAAGTTCCACTCAGGAGTTTTGATGTTTGCAACTTTATCAAGCTCACGGGGTAGAGTAACACTCCAGAATATATCATTGAGTTGTTCTTCCTCGTAGTTATTTAATAGTTCTGAAACTTTCTCAATACTTGTGAAGTATTTGAAATCTGCATTCCATTTTGATTCGAATGATCCGCTATGATGGGCGGTAAGTATCGAAAAGATTAGAAGTTTCCTTGTAATTTTCTTGATTAGTCCATAGTCACTACTTAAAAGTATTACCTTTTGAAACACTGCGAAAGTAAAATTTAAGAGATTGGTGGAATTAAACATATCGCTATTATTGAATCCACTTCCTCTGAGTATGTCTTGTTCAAATCGTTTGTAATTATACTCATTGACTATTTTTTTTATGGCTGCTTCGAACTTTATAAACGAGTCTTCTGCAATTTCTGCTAAATAACTATCTTCACGATTGAAACTACGTACTTCAAAATTTCTTCCGGCTAATAGTGCTACCACATCTCGCATTGTTGCTCTGTTTAGTCCGATGATCCCTGCGACTCTGATTATGTCACTGTAGAGTGGTTTGTAGATAAGTTCGGGCTCTTTTGCCACCCATTTGATTTGCTCAAATTGTTCAGTTGTACTGAAACTAACATCGTTTTCTTTCATCAATTTGATTGTCTCGGGTGCTCGTAATAGGTTGCAGAAATAGTCAAAATGTTTGCGAAGTCGCATTCCAAATTTATCTCCTGATGTCATTTCATAAACTGCTATTCGACTCATTGCAAAATCTGCTTCACTAAGTGGCGTACCTTTGCTATTTATTCTTACAAATATTTCGTTAACTACTTCTATTTCGAGCTGGCTTTTTATTTCGAGCTCTCCTATTGTCCGTGTTTTTATTTGTAGTAAATCAGTAATTCTCTGATTCAAAATGTTCTTGTCAGTATCTGGGTTAATTTTTGCGTATTCTTCTATAAATGAAAAAGTATCAAAATTCTTTTTCATTACTACTGAAATATCACTTATCCACTCTTTATCTTTTTCGATAGCAGGAGTAGAGGTTTCAAATTGTTCTTTTATGGGATGAAATGCAATTCTGATTCGTTTTGATTCATAGTTTTTGTTTACGACTTGTTGCCCATCTAGTGCTGCCTTCAAGGCAGTTACTCTTTGTTGTCCGTCAATTAGTATAGTTTTGCCATTACTACTCGTTCCGTCTTTTAATCGGATATTTGGATTCTTCCAAGTAATGATGTATCCCACAGGAAAACCTCTATAGAGAGAATCCATAAAATCTCTTACCTTTGTAGTTTGCCATATAAACGGTCTTTGAATTTCAGGTATTGCAATCTGTCCCATGTCAATCAAATTGAGAAGATTGTCGACTGATTTGTGTTGAATTGAGTATTTATCTAGCGCCATAATTTATTTTTTTAATTCTTTAAATGTTAAGAGTTTATCACGATAATATTCATATTGTTTGCGTCGTCCATTGAGTTCTGCAGGGAGACCAACTAAAATATCATTTACTAAAGCATCAAACTTATCGAGAATTGAGACAATACGTTGTTGTTCATTAAAAGGAGGTAATGAAACCAGGTAATTGAGAAACATAGGTCGTCGCAATGAAGTGACAGAGGCGTGAACTGAAGTCCGTTCGAGATAACGAGCGAAATCAGCTACAAGATAATGGTAGATAAATCGTGGAACCACATTTTCGTTCGGTACAATGCGGTATGCACGCTGATGAAGTGCATACTTCCCTCTAGCGAAATGAAACACCTTTCCGACTCCTACACCATCGCCAGCTGTGATGATGGCGTTTTCATCAAAGTCATAGGAATTGAGACGAAGAGGCACTCGACCACGAGCATAGAACATGTATTCTCCATCCACGACCGCATCTTTTGTATCGTGACTCCCAGTACCAATCGTAGCGATATTACTCAAAGACACTGGTTCAAACCCTTCATTGGATAAGACAAGTTCACTTCGATAGTACTCATACTGCCTCTTTCTTGCTTCTAGCTCTGCTTCTAGCTCTGCTTCTAGCTCAGTAAAACTATCAAGAATTTTGACGATTTCTTCTTGGACGGCGAGGGGAGGGATGGGGATTTGGAATTTCTCAGTGTCTAGTAATGAAATTTGTGGCATTTGCATCTTGCTTGCAATCCTTTGAAAGTAGACTTCTTTAGTTTTCAAATAATAAAATATGTACTTAGTATCAATATTTTTATCTTCACTAAAATAAGACCAAAACTCATTTTTGTGACTAAAAGGTTTGTCACAGAATTCAAATTCAATAATCCCACGAGATTTCACAATGATTGATGGTATATTGTGAATATCTTTTTTTGGAATGTCATCAAAATTAACCATTGCAAAAGTTTTCCCTCCTGCAAAGATCTTAACTGGTGCATTATCTTGATGAATTTCTTTCATTTGAGCAGCTGTAATTTTTGTGCCTTTGCTTCGTTTCATTATTTTACCCAACTCCTTAAACTCCACACCATTCGTGCAGAGTTCAGCGATTAGTTTTTCGATTTTTGAATGATTGTTGATCATAAGGAAATCAGCTATCTGTAGATGGTTTAATAGTAGTAAATTTTAGAAATTCAGGATCAGAACCTTCTCTATAATTTTTATTCTCATAAATATAGTGAATTTCTCTAAAAGGGGAATTATAATTTTTATACAACTTACGACCTTTGAATTTACAGACAATTATTGGCTTGTTATCTTCACTGTCGCGTTCTCTTACATATTCTATCCATTCAAACGGCACTAAACCCACAGGAATATTTTCATCACTCGGCATTAAAATAAATTGGACACCATATTCTGGAATTATTGTATATAATTCAGCACCTTGTTTAATATATGTTTTGTTTGCGACATCTGTCCTTAACGGATGATATTTATTAACATCCGCTAAAATAACGCTGCTATAAATTTTAATTTTTTCAATTTCTTTAGTAATTCTTATTTCATGTTCATATTTATCTCTTCCGGATAATTGCTTTGTAAGTTTATAAATCCACCCAGCAACTATGACGCTAATAAATATGCCTATTATTGCAAACAAATTATCAAAAAAATTAAATTCAAAATTAATCATATTATTCTTAATTCATCCACTTCTACTACTACCCATTACATTTTCTTTAGCTAATATTTTTTCTACATTATCACAATCGTTTTGTGCATTTTCTTTTGCTTTTTCTAAAGTACAAATCAGGATGATTTTGAAAGGAATATTTTCCGTTGTATCAATCCATTCCTGCCAAAGTTTCTCAATATCTCTTGCGAAAATGGGGATCATCTCATTTAAATGAACACCTTTTATCACATTATTTGGTTTATTTCGGGATGTTTTAATATGCAGGACGTGTGTATGTAAGGCATCTTTCCATGTGTTTGTATATAGACTGACGTCAAATATTTGGGTAGTGAACTGAGTTACCTTCGCATCATTACCTGTATTGGCAGCAAAAAAATTATAGAGGTTTCTTACATGTATGTATGCTGAATCCTTAAAGTAGTTAATTGTGTTACCTATATCACGCCCTTTATTTTGCTCATTTAACTCGCAAATTTTGGCTGCACCAAGCAACAATCTCAGTTCATACTTCAAGTCTTCAATTGGTACCGTGTCGAGTAAGCGATCTTTTACAATCTCAGTGGCCCATTTACAAAACTGGTCTCCAGTTTCACTTTCAATCTTGAAGCCGATGGAAATAATAGCTTGGAGATTATAATACTTTCTAGTACAGCTATTATCATCTGCAACATCCAGCCAAGAATCTTTATCCATTAGCAACAGAAGCGGACTAATAACTGACTCAGTCACGCCATACAACTCCGCAATAAGCTTTTGGGTTATCCATATATTTTTGTCTACATAGTGTATTTCTGCACTTTGATTATATTTACCAATTAGCGAAGCAAACGATAAGCGCATGGCTGTTGAATGGCTGTTAGGCGTTGCTTTCTCTTCTTTGATTTTAGGTTGATTCATAATATTTTTTAAACCCTCTCTACCTTCACCTTCTTCTCCACTTTTTTCTGCAGAGAATTGATGTTTTCCAAATAGAATTTTTCTACTTCGCTTAGGTTTTTTGCTTTGTATTTACGATATACCAGAGCCGCCTTTTCTGTGGCCTTTTCGTGACTTACCTTGCCGGCATGGATTAATAATTTTCTTCCCGCTGATTTTAAAATAGCATCCAGTTC